>Ga0310345_10000153_pt1 | contig 136309 bp, 130 predicted proteins | sample HC15DNA20500_MG_FD_204667 | JGI IMG/M metagenome (GOLD analysis project Ga0310345, IMG submission 204667) | Marine microbial communities from station ALOHA, North Pacific Subtropical Gyre - HC15-DNA-20-500_MG | ecosystem: Environmental > Aquatic > Marine > Oceanic | place: Pacific Ocean... | reverse complement strand
CGACATGGTTACCAAGCTGTTCACCGAACTGGGCCCGCGCTATGCCACCCGTCCGGGCGGCTACACCCGCATCCTGAAGTTCGGCTTCCGTCAGGGCGACAACGCGCCGATGGCGCTGGTCGAGCTGGTGGATCGTCCGGAAATCACCGAAGCCCCGGCTGAAGAAGCGGCGGAATAAGTGATGCCTGATCCCGTCTTTCGCTGACGGGATTTTGGACACGGCACTACAATCGAGCCAGGCTTTTGCCTGGCTCTTTTGTTTTGTGCCTTGTTTTGCGCCGGAATCTGGAAATGACCGCTTCGAATGCTTCCCTTTCCGCTCAGTCGGCAGATCCGGCGGAGTCGGTGCTGATTGCGATGACGAACCTGCCGGACGAGGCGTCGGCGATCCGCCTGAGCGCGGCCATTCTCGAGGCGCGCGTAGCGGCGTGTGTGAACCGGATGGCACCATGCCAGTCGGAGTACTGGTGGCAGGGTCGGCTGGAGCAAGCGCAGGAGTGGCCGCTGCTGATCAAGACGACGCAGCGTCAGTACGGGGCCCTGGAGGCGTTGATCCGCGCCGCGCATCCTTACGACGTACCGGAGCTTGTCGCATGGCCGCTAGCGGCCGGTTTGCCGGCCTATCTGGACTGGGTCCGGAGCGAAGCGACGGGTGCTGACGACAAGGTCTGAAGCTACTGAAGCTTCTCAAGTATCGGAATATCAACACATGGTAATGACGGGTAGCAGCATCGGAACAATGTGGAAAACCGGTGCGACGCGCGGGAATCTGGTGCGACATATCGCCGCACTATGGCTGACGGTATTCGCCTGCCTCTTCTTCTGGACCGTTGCACATGCGGCGACCGAAGACGATTTCCTGCCGCCGGAGCAGGCCTTCCGATTTGTCGCCAGGCAGATCGACCAGAAAACCGTCGAGGTTCGCTTCGACGTAGCCGATGGCTACTACCTCTACCGGGAGCGCTTCGCCTTTGCTGCCCAGCCGGCTGACGTAAAGCTCGGCAAGCCGGAGATGCCTGCCGGAAAGGTCCATTTCGATGAGACCTTTGGCAAGGACATGGAGACGTATCGCGGTGCCGTCGTGATCAAGGTGCCGGTGGAGCAGGCGCCCGCAGATGGCCGCTGGTCGCTCGTTGTGACGTCGCAGGGCTGTGCGGACAAGGGGCTTTGCTATCCGCCGATGGAAAGCATCTACAAGGTCGGTGGCTCTGTACTTGGCAACTTGTTCGGCGATCGTGGCGCGGCTGCCCAGTCGACGCCGGAGGCGCAGGCTCCAGCCGCCGTGCAATCTGCGCCAGATAGCGCGACGCCGACGCGTCAAAGCAAACTGGTCGACGACACTGATCGGATCGCCAATGCACTCGCCAGTCGCAATCTCGCGCTGATCGGGGCCCTGTTCTTCGGCCTCGGCATTCTTCTGACATTCACGCCGTGCGTGCTGCCGATGGTGCCGATCCTTTCGTCGATCGTCGTCGGCGAGCATGTCACGCGCGGGCGTGCGTTCCTGGTGTCGCTCTCCTATGTGCTTGGCATGGCCGTGGTCTACACCACGGTGGGCGTAGCGGCTGGCCTGGCTGGCGAAGGCCTGGCCGCGGCGCTCCAGACGCCCTGGGTGCTTGGCGCTTTCGCCGCCTTGATGGTCGCGCTCGCGATGTCCATGTTCGGCATGTACGAACTGCAGATGCCGCAGCGCTGGCAAGCCCGACTGACTGAATCCTCGAATCGCCGGCAGAGCGGGCAGTTTGTCGGTGCGGCCCTGATGGGGGCGATTTCCGCGCTGATCGTGGGGCCCTGCGTCACGGCCCCGCTCGCGGGCGCGCTGGCGTATATCGCGCAAACGGGCGACGCCATCACTGGTGGCGGCGCGTTGATGGCAATGGCACTCGGCATGGGCGTGCCGCTGATGCTGGTTGGGATGGGCGCCGGCAATCTGCTGCCACGTGCGGGCAAGTGGATGGAGGCTACCAAGCGCTTCTTCGGCTTCCTGCTTCTGGGCGTGGCGATCTGGATGGTGACGCCCGTACTGCCGGCCTGGGTCGTGATGCTGGCTTGGGCGGCGCTGCTGCTTGTGGCAGCCGTCTATCTCGGTGCGTTCGATGCGCTGGGCCCGGACCCTCGGGGCCTGATGCGACTGGGCAAGGGGCTTGGCCTGCTGGCGGCACTGGTAGGGGCGATTCAGATCGTTGGTGTGGCGTCGGGCGGACGCAATCCTTTGCAGCCACTTTCCCATCTGAGTCTGTCGGCGGCTACGCTGCCACCGCATGCGGCGGAGACTCGCTTCGAGCGCGTGCGGAGCATCGCCGAACTGGATGCGCGGATCGCGCAGGCCTCCGCTGCCGGGCGTCCGGTGCTGCTGGATTTCTATGCCGACTGGTGCGTCAGTTGCAAGGAGATGGAGAAGCTGACGTTCCCGGACGCGAAAGTCAGGGCGCAACTCGCGGACGTCGTCCTGTTGCAGGCTGACGTGACAGCCAACAATGCCGACGATCGCGCGTTACTGAAGCGTTTCGGTCTGTTCGGCCCGCCGGGCATCATCCTTTTCGGCAAGGATGGCCAGGAGCGCCCGGTGCGGGTGATCGGCTATCAATCGGCATCGCGCTTCCTCGAAAGCCTTGAGCGCGCGCTGGGGCCACGGTCGCAGACCTGACCTGACCCGGCCCGCATCCTAGCGATCCAGCCAGCGGCCCAGGCCCCAGACGCCACCGATCACGGTGACCACGGCTCCCATCAGCCCGATTGACCACCAGAAGCCGTCTGGCTCTTGCAGCCACGGCATTCGCGCGAAGTTCATGCCGAAGATGCCCGTGATGAGCGTCAGCGGCATGAAGACCGCCGTGATGACGGTCAGCGCGCGCATGGTCCGGTTGGTTCGGTGAGCCACTGCGGAAAAATGGATCTGCACCGCGGATTCGATCGAATCCTCGAGTCGCCGGGCGTGCGCCAGCACGCGCAGGATGTGCTCCATCAGGTCGTTGATGCGTACGAGCAGGACTTCGTCGCGGCTCGCTTCCTGCGCCCCTTCGGCATCTTCGGCGCTATAGCGATTGTCGAGCAGACTGTCGCGAAACTCCTGCAGCGCATCCCGCTGCTCTTCACTGAGATGCTCGAGCCGCCTGAGCTGGATGCGCGCATCCAGCAGACCTTCCCAGCTTGAGAAACTATGGCGACTGCTCAGCAGCGCCCGCTGCCAGCGATCGAGCTGCCGGGTCAGCGGAGCACGCAGATCCAAGTAGCGGTCGACCATCGCGTTCAGCAGTCGCAGCATCAGGTCTTCGGGCCGGGTTGGCGGCCTGACGCCATGCACCAGCGCCGCTGTACCGCCGGCACGCGCGGACGCGGGGCGAGGCGCGCCACAGCTTTCGAGTAGCCTTTGGCGTACCTGTTCGATCGTGCGTGACGGCGAGGGCCGCACGGTTACCAGTACGTTGTCGAAGACGAAGAATGCAACTGGCTGCGTATCAATGCGCGCGAGCGCCGGCAGGAAGCCCGGCGCGTATTTGCGCGACGCCTTGCGCTGCGTGACGGACTGTGTGGCCTCGGCCTCGGCGAACTGCCGGCTGGTTTCGAAGGTGAGCTTGCGGAAGATCACCATGTCGTACGCGTGGGTCGTATCGAAGAACGACGGATGCGCAGGATTGGTGGCGTCGGCCAGATGCAGGTCGAGGATGGGTGCGCCCGTCAGCGCCATCAGGCTGTCGCGCCAGGCGCCGGGCGCCGGCGTAACTTCCTCGGTGCCGAAGTCCGCCCAGACAAACCGCGCGGCCGCATTTCCGGAGAGGAAGTCGCGCGCCGCGTCGAGTGTGTCCAGCGGATGTACCTGGTTGGCCGAGAAGCCCAGCAGCTGCATCCGCCGCTCAGGCCTGCAGCAGGCGCGCGGCGTCGCGCGCGAAGTAGGTCAGGATGCCATCCGCGCCAGCACGGCGGAATGCCAGCAGCGATTCCATCATGACCTTGTCGTGGTCGAGCCAGCCATTCTGCGCGGCGGCCTTGAGCATCGCGTACTCGCCGCTGACCTGATACACGTACGTCGGGAAGCGAAACTCGTCCTTCACGCGGCGCACGATGTCGAGGTACGGCATACCCGGCTTCACCATGACCATGTCGGCGCCTTCCATGATGTCCTGTGCGACTTCACGCAGGGCCTCGTCGGTATTGGCCGGGTCCATCTGGTAAGTCATCTTGTTGCCCTTGCCCAGATTGCTGGCCGAGCCCACCGCATCGCGGAACGGGCCGTAGAACGCTGACGCGTACTTGGCCGAGTAGGCCATGATGCGCGTGTGGATGTGGCCAGCTTCTTCCAGTGCGTTGCGCACGGCGCCGATACGGCCGTCCATCATGTCGGACGGCGCGACGATGTCGACACCTGCTTCCGCCTGGACAAGCGCCTGCTTGACGAGGATCTCGACGGTGATGTCGTTGATCACGTAGCCGTTCTCGTCGAGCACGCCATCCTGGCCATGGCTCGTGTACGGATCGAGCGCGACGTCGGTCAGCACGCCAAGCTCGGGAAAGCGATCCTTCAGTGCGCGCACGGCGCGAGGCACCAGGCCTTCGGGGTTCGTGGCCTCGATGCCGTCAGGTGATTTCAGCGACGGATCGATCACCGGGAACAGCGCGATGACCGGAATGCCGAGCTTCACGCAGTCTTCCGCGACCGGCATCAGCAGGTCCACGGACACACGTTCCACGCCGGGCATCGACGCCACGGTCTGTCGCTGGTTCTGGCCTTCCAGGATAAAGACCGGATAGATCAGGTTGTCAGGCGACAGGCGATTCTCGCGCATCATGCGGCGCGAGAAGTCGTCGCGACGCATGCGGCGGGGACGGAACTCGGGGAACGTGGACATGGCTGAATCTTGGGAGAGTCGTGGACGAATGCGCGGCGCACGTCACCGCGAGAAGCCCGCGGCAGACAGCAGCAGAAGTACGCCGAAAGAAAAAAGAACTTTTGTGCGTGCCCGCTATCATACTCGCGGACACCCTGTGTTGCTCCGCGCAGCGCGGATGTCCCCCGCTACTCCTCCCTGAGCGGGTACCCGCCCTGAACCGGCGGGAAAGTTCGTCCCCGTTGTTCGCAACGGGGCTTTTTTTTGCCGGTTCGAAGTCGATGCGTGGCCTCAGCCCTGCGGCGTGTCGGGCGTATCCGTCTTCGCAACGGCAGGCTGCGCTTCAGGCAACGCCAGCCAACCCGCCACTACCCGCTGTGCTTCTTCGATGCCACGACGCTTCAGGCTGGAGAACAACTGGGCGGTGAGCGCCGGCGGGTTTTCCATCTGCGCCGCGTAATCGGCGAGCACCTTGCGCGTTTCGCGCAGCGCCTTGGCATTATCGCTGGTGGTCAGCTTGTCCGCCTTGGTCAACAACACGTGGATCGGCTTGCCGGTCGGCAGAAACCACTCGACCATCTGGCAATCGAGGTCCGTGAATGGGCGGCGCGCATCCATCATCAGGATCAGGCCGGACAACTGCGTCCGGGCCTGCACGTAGTCGGAAAGCAGGCCTTGCCAGTGAAACTTGGCGCTGCCAGATACTTCCGCATAGCCGTAGCCGGGCAGGTCGACCAGGAAGCCGACAGGATCGGGGGCCTTGACCGGCGCCACGGTGAAGAAGTTGATATGTTGCGTGCGCCCGGGCGTGCGTGACGAGAACGCCAGCCGCTTCTGGTTGCACAGGATGTTGATGGCCGTGGACTTGCCGGCGTTGGAGCGGCCGGCGAACGCCACCTCGGGAACGGCCGTGGCAGGCAGGTCGCGGAGGTGGTTGACGGTCGTGAAAAAGCGAGCCTGATGTAGGAGGGACATGCGCTGGAGTGGTGAGGCGGGTGACGAGTCGGCGGGGTGGTATACGACCCCTTGAAGGGACGTCGCCACAGAGACTGATCTAAGTCAATCCGGAAAGCGATTTATTGTACAATAACCCGGTTTACGGTCTCCTGAGCAGGTGACGTGTGGCATCCTTGCGCGATGTCATCGGCGATGCCTTAAATCGCCCGGGAAGCAATGTCCTGGGCGGGTTGGTGGGCGTTGCGTATACCGGTCTCACCCCTTGCTCGAAAAGGCGCTTCCTCACCGCCTGGCAAGGGAAGATCGGCATGCATTACGGTGTTCATAACAAATCTGACAAGGTATACGAATGAACCGCATTGCGAAACTTCTGGGTGTCATGGCGCTGGCTGTTCCGATGGCCGCCATGAGTGGGCTGGCATCTGCCGCAGAGCAGGCCGCCGCGAAGGCAGATCCCGCCAAGGGCGAGACGCTATATTCGCAAGGCGCACCCGATCGCAATGTGCCAGCATGTCTTTCCTGCCACGGCGCAGCCGGCAACAGTGCCGCGGCCACCAATCCTAAGCTGGCCGGCCAGCAAGCGGAGTACGTGCACAAGCAACTGGCAGACTTCAAGGCCAAGAGCCGTAACAACGCCATCATGACGCCGTATGCGTCGGCGCTGAACGACCAGGAAATGAAGGACATCGGTGCCTATCTCGCCAAGCAGCAGGTCAAGCCTGCCACAGCGAAGAACAAGGACACGATCGAGATTGGCCAGAAGATCTACCGCGGTGGTATCGCGGCCAAGGGCGTGCCGGCCTGCGCTGGCTGCCACGGTCCGACCGGTGCCGGCATCCCGGCGCAATATCCGCGAATCGGCGGCCAGTATTCCGAGTACACCGAAGCGCAACTGGTGGCGTTCCGCCAGGGCACCCGTACCAACAATTCGGTCATGAGCACGATCGCCGCCCAGATGTCGGATACCGAGATCAAGGCGGTCGCGGACTACGTCGCCGGCGTCCGTTAAGTCGTATCCGGCCGGCATGGCAGGGTATCCCCTTGGGGGATGAACCAGCCGTGCCAGCAGCAATCGAAGAGGGTGGCCTGCTTGCCAAAGCACGTCCACCCTCTTTTGTTTTCCGGCGCCCAACCGGCGTCACATCAAGCACCAAACCGGATATCGGGTATTACCGCACATGTCGACCCCTTCCACTTCAGGCCTGCACCTGAAGACTCATCACCGCGTGCTGCGCGACGCCGTCGAGTTGCTGTCCTCGATGCGCTTCGCCATCACGCTGCTGACGGTGATTGCCATCGCCAGCATCATCGGCACGGTGCTCAAGCAGAACGAACCGTACCCGAATTACGTCAATCAGTTCGGGCCGTTCTGGGCGGACCTGTTCCACGCGCTGTCCCTGCAGAAGGTGTACAGCTCCTGGTGGTTCCTGCTGATCCTGGGCTTTCTCGTTGTCTCGACTTCGCTCTGTATCGCGCGCAATGGGCCGAAGATGATCGTCGACATGCGCTCGTGGAAGGATCACGTGCGCGAGCGCAGCCTGCGCGCATTCCATCATCGGGGTGAGTACGATGCGTCGCGCGTCCGTACCGATGCCACCGGCCGGGTGTATGCGCTGCTGCGCAACCGGGGTTATCGCATCAAGCCCGTCGAGCACGAGGGCGCCACGTTGCTGGCTGCCAAGGCCGGTTCGGCGAACAAGCTCGGCTACATCCTCGCGCACACCGCCATCGTCGTGATCTGCCTGGGGGGTTTGCTTGATGGCGACATGCTGATCCGGGCGCAGATGTGGTTTGGCGGCAAGTCCCCGATCGACGGCAATGCCATCATCAGCGAGATTCCGGCCAAGCACAGGCTCTCGCCAAGCAATCCGGGCTTCCGTGGCAATGCGTTCGTGCCCGAAGGTGCGACCGTGTCGACCGCGATCCTCAACATCGCCGACGGCGCGCTGGTGCAGGACCTGCCGTTCACGATCATGCTCAAGAAGTTCACCGTGGACTTCTATTCCACTGGGATGCCCAAGTTGTTCGCCTCCGATGTGGTGGTGACCGACCGGGCAACCGGCAAGAAGACCGAGGCGACGATCAAGGTCAACGAGCCATTGGTCATCGACGGCGTGGCCATCTATCAGTCGAGCTTCGAAGACGGCGGCTCGCGTCTGAAGTTCGTCGGGTATCCCATGACGGGCAGTACCCATGCGACGTTCCCGTTTGCCGGCACGATCGGTGGCAACGCGCCCCTCGCGGGCACGGGCACTGGTGCCGACAAGGATGGATTGACCGTCGAGTTCAGCGATTTCCGGCTGATGAACGTCGAGACGGTCACGGATGCGTCGGGCAAGGCCGACGCGCGTGGCGTGGCGCGCAAATCCTCGCTGGGCACGCTGGAGCAGCACCTCGGCGCCGCTGCCAATCCGAACAAGGAAAAGGACCTGCGCAATGTTGGTCCGTCGGTGCAGTACAAGCTGCGCGACGCAAATGGTCAGGCTCGCGAGTTCAACAACTACATGCTGCCGGTGCAACTGGATGGGCAGACCGTGTTCCTGGCCGGTATGCGCGAATCGCCGAATGAGCCATTCCGCTACCTGAGAATTCCGGCCGATGACCAGAGTAGTGTGGCGGACTGGATGCGTCTGCGCGCGGCGCTGCAGGACAAGGGGATGCGCGGCGAAGCTGCCCGCCGTTTCGCCGAGATATCGATGCCGGGCGCCGACAAGGCGGACCTGCGCAAGCAACTGGCCGAAAGCGCCATGCGTGCGTTGGACCTGTTTGCTGGGGCCACTCGCACGTCGCCCGACGCGCCTCCGGGCGGTTTCACGGCGATCGCTGCCTTCCTGGAAAAATCGGTCCCGCAGGCTGATCAGCAAAAGGCCGCGGACGTGCTTTTGAAGATTCTCAACGGCTCGATGTGGGAGCTCTGGCAACTGGCGCGCGAGCAGGACAAGCTGCCGGCCATCCCAAATGACACGAAAAGCGGCGTATTCCTCCAGCAGGCAATCAATGCGCTTTCGGACAGTTTCTTCTACGCCGCGCCGGTGTTTCTGCAGCTAGAAGACTTCCAGCAGGTCCAGGCCAGCGTGTTCCAGATGACTCGTGCGCCGGGCAAGAACATCGTGTATCTTGGGTGCTTGCTGCTTGTCCTGGGCGTGTTCGCAATGTTCTACATTCGCGAACGGCGCGTCTGGATCTGGATCAAGGACAAGGGCGTCGATGCTGCCGGACACTCCAGCGGTAGTCACGTCCTGATGGCGATGTCCACACAACGTCGCACGATGGATTTCGAGAAGGAATTCGTGGCGTTGCGCGCCGATATCGGCCGCGCCGTTGGCGCCGAGGTGACGGAAGCGGCGGGTGGTCATGATGCCGCGATGACGCAAGGCGCACCGCAATCGGGGCCATCAGCGTCAGATGATAAGCACGCGTCATCGCTATAGTACAAAGTACAAGAGCATGAACCGGCGTCAGCCTGTGCGGAGACACGCGGGCGGGGGCGCAGCAGATAAAACAGGCGCTTAGCGCCAAAGAGCAGGAATGCCATGTCCTCGAATGTGAATCACGTCAATCCTGGCCTGACGCCGCGGCGTGCCGCGGCAACCGATGATGTGTCCCGTGACGCATCCGGCCAGGACACCGCCTATCTCGAACCTTCATTCCTGAGCCGCCTGGGCTGGACCGATTGGGTCTTCGCGCTGCTGCTCGTGGTCGGCGCCGGGTTTGCGCTCTCGCGCTACGGCCAGTGGATGAACGTCTATGACAAGGGCGTGCTGATTGCCGCAGTGCCGACGTTCGCGCTGCTGGGCTGGCACTGGAAGCCCGTCCGTCTGCTGATGATCGGCATCGCGGCGTTTTCGCTGTTCGCGATCCAGCTCTATCAGGGTGACCTCGCGCGCGCCGAGCAGGCTTTCTTCCTGAAGTACTTCCTGTCGAGCCAGTCGGCCATCCTCTGGATGAGTGCGCTGGTGTTCCTCTCGACCCTGTTCTACTGGGTTGGACTGATTTCGCGGTCGGAAACCGGCTACAGCATTGGCAGCAAGCTCTGCTGGGCGGCCGTCGTGCTGGGCTTCACGGGTCTGATGGTGCGGTGGTACGAGTCGTACCTGATCGGCGCGGACATCGGCCATATTCCAATCTCGAACCTCTATGAGGTTTTCGTTCTCTTCTCGCTGATCACGTCCCTGTTTTATCTGTACTACGAGCGCCGCTATGCAACCCGCGCGCTTGGACCGTTCGTGATGCTCGTGGTGTCAGCGGCAGTCGGTTTCTTGCTGTGGTACACGGTCAGCCGCAATGCACAGGAGATCCAGCCGTTGGTGCCCGCCCTGCAGAGCTGGTGGATGAAGATCCACGTGCCGGCGAACTTCATCGGATACGGCACGTTCGCGCTGGCGGCAATGGTGTCGGTGGCCTACCTGCTCAAGCAACGTGGCATTCTGGCCGAGCGTCTGCCTTCGCTCGAGTTGCTCGACGACGTCATGTACAAGGCGATCGCGGTCGGTTTCGCCTTCTTCACGATCGCAACGATCCTCGGCGCACTGTGGGCTGCCGAGGCTTGGGGTGGCTACTGGAGCTGGGATCCGAAAGAAACCTGGGCGCTGATCGTCTGGCTCAACTATGCAGCTTGGCTGCACATGCGCCTGATGAAGGGGCTGCGCGGTACGGTTGCTGCATGGTGGGCGCTGGTTGGCCTGTTGGTGACGACCTTCGCCTTTCTCGGTGTGAACATGTTCCTGTCGGGGCTGCACAGCTACGGCGAACTCTGATCCGCCAGATCAACCTGTCCCGATGACGAAGCCTGCCGATTCCGGCAGGCTTTTTTGTTTCCTGAGCGGACCCTGAACATCGGACAGGCTCGAACCGTCGCATCATGTTTCGCAGAGAATGCGCTTCGGTTTTCTAAATATGCGTCATTAGGCATTTATCACCATCTAAGAAGCCACTTTCCGCCGCTGAACGCCACATTTTTTTGAGGTGGGAGGAATAAACACATCACATCGGGTGTTTACTGAAAGAGAACGGCGCCGGTTGTCGGCACCGCCCTGAAGAAGGAGACCCTCATGATGGCTTCTCGTCACACTGCTGTATCGAAGCTCCGCCCGATCGCACTCGCGCTGGGTGCTGCCACTGTCCTGCTGGCCGGTTGTTCCAGCCTGGGGATGGGTGGTGGCGACATGCCGCCTACCGTGAAAGTCACCAACGGCGCGCTGACCGATCCGCAGGGCCTGACGCTGTACACGTTCGATCGTGACCCGGCGAACGGCGGCAAGAGCGTCTGCAACGGCATGTGCTCGACCAACTGGCCGCCGCTGCTGGCTGAGCCAGGCAAGAGCGCATCGGGTGACTACTCGATCATCACGCGCGATGACGGTACCCGGCAGTGGGCGTACAAGGGCAAGCCGCTTTATCGCTTTGCCAAGGACGCCAAGGCGGGCGACAAGTCAGGCGACAACTTCAACGCCGTCTGGCACGTCGCGCTGCCGTGAAGCCCTGATCGTCGCTAGGCAATCCCGGCATGGAACCGTTTGAACGTCAGTTGGTGGTACTGGCGCCGCGTTTGCGGCGCCATGCCCGCGGTCTGACCGGCGATGCCATGCTGGCCGACGATCTCGTGCAGGACACGCTCGAGCGTGCCCTGCGCTATCGCTGGAGATTTCGCCTTCGCCCCGGCGCGTTATGGGGCGATGGCGCGGATGGGCTGCTGCCATGGTTGCTGACACTGATGCATCGGCTGCGCCTGAATCATCTGCGCAAGAGTGATGTCGTGACCGCAATGGATACGCTGCCGGAGGTGGTTGCCCATACCGCCGACCCGGGCCTGCGTCGCGATCTGTTACAGGCACTCGGCCAGTTACCGGAGCCACAGCGCGCGGTGCTGCTGCTCGTCAGCCTGGAGCAGTTCTCGTACGCCGAGGCCGCCAGGGTGCTCGACGTGCCGATCGGCACCGTGATGTCGCGCCTGGCGCGCGCGCGCGAACATATGCGTCGCCTGCTGGATGGCGGCGCCGATAGTGCTGCGGCAACAACCTCGTTGCAGCGGGTGAAATGATGGTGACCCCGACTCCAGTCGGCGAAGCCGACCTCCATGCATACGCGGACGGCCAGTTAAGCGGCCCGCGCCGGGCCGAAGTCGAAGCCTTCCTGGCAGCCGATCCGGAAGCCGCGCGCAAGGTCGAGGCCTGGCGTCGCCAAACGGCGGGGCTGCACGCATCATTGAACGCCGTCCTCAAGGAGGCGGTACCGCTGGACGCGCTTCCACGCGGATTACGCGCCGGCAGCGGGCGCGCAAAGGCTCATCGCCCGCTCTGGCCCGTGGCGCTAGCGCTGGCCGCCAGCGTCGCGACATTCATCATCGGTGGCACGAGCGGCTGGATGGCGCGTGGTCGATTTGACGCCGACCTCGGCGGCGTGCCTCCACTCGAACGATTTGCACGCGACGCATTGGCCAGCCATGTGGTTTATGCACCCGAGGTTCGCCATGTGGTCGAGGTTCCCGCCAGCGATGAGGCGCACATGGTCGCTTGGCTGTCCAAGCGGCTCGGTGCGCCGTTGCAGGTCCCTGATCTCCGCGCACAGGGCTTTCGCCTGATCGGCGGGCGGCTCGGTGTGGCCGAGGGCGGTCCGATGGCTATCCTGATGTATGAGAATGACGCCGGGACACGCCTGTCGCTGCAATTGCGGCGGATGGCGCAAGGGACACCGGATACCGCATTCCGGCTCGAACGGCTGGCGCCTGCCCAAGGTGCTCAATCCACCGGGCCCGCTGCCATGGCGTTTTACTGGGTCGATCACAGTCTCGGTTTCGCACTGGCGGGGCCGATCGATCGTGAGCGACTGCTGGCGCTGGCGACGGCCGTCTATCAGCAATACCAACGGGGATAATCGCACCGCCCGCCGCACCTTTCAGCAGTCTTCCCTGTCAAACTCCCCAGGCTCCATCAGGCTTCGTTCGAACCATGCTGATTCCCTCTCCGAAATGGCTGCGCGGCGATGACATCGCTGCCTCCGAGATCACCCCGAAGCACGTATTCACGGCGCGACGGCGCCTGCTGGCCATGGCGGCAGCGGGTACGGCCGGGGGCCTGGCAGCACCTTGGTTTGCGCGGGAGGCGTTCGCGCAGGGCTCGCCAGGCAAGCTCCCCAAGTTGGCGGCCACGCTGAACAATGCCTACGCGGTGACGGAAAAACGTACCTCGTATGAGGACGTCACGACCTACAACAACTTCTACGAGTTCGGCACCGATAAGTCCGACCCGGCGCGATACGCCGCTACGCTGCGGCCGCGTCCGTGGCAGGTCGCGGTGGAGGGGCTGGTCAAGCAGCCCAAGGTGTTCGACCTCGACGAACTTCTCAGGCTTGCACCGCTTGAGGAGCGGATCTATCGGCTCCGCTGTGTCGAAGGTTGGTCGATGGTGATCCCGTGGATCGGCTATCCGCTTGCTGAGTTGATCCGGCGTGTCGAGCCGCAGCCGGGCGCGAAGTTCGTCCAGTTCATCACGCTGGCCGACAAGAAGCAGATGCCCGGTATCAGCAGCGGGGTGCTGGAATGGCCCTACAGCGAAGGCTTGCGCATGGACGAGGCCATGCATCCGTTGGCGCTGCTCACATTTGGACTCTACGGTGAGGTGTTGCCGAACCAGAACGGCGCACCGGTGCGCATGGTGGTGCCCTGGAAGTATGGCTTCAAGAGTGCCAAGTCGATCGTGAAGATCCGCTTTGTCGACAAGCAGCCACCGACGAGCTGGAACATCGCCGCGGCGAACGAGTACGGCTTCTACTCGAACGTGAATCCTGACGTGGACCATCCGCGCTGGAGCCAGGCCACGGAACGGCGTATCGGCGAAGACAAGGGGGGAGGCGGTTTCTCGGCCCTGTTCGCGCCGAAGCGCAAGACCTTGATGTTCAATGGCTACGGAGCGCAGGTGGCGTCGCTCTATCAGGGCATGGACCTGAGGAAGAATTTCTGATGGCCGAGCGCGATCTGCCGGCGTCGGCCGCGCAGGATTCGCCGCGCCACGCTGGGTTGGCGTTGCTCGCGCCGTCACGCGTGCGCGCGGTGAAGGTCTGTGCCTGGCTTCTGGCGCTCCTGCCGTTCGCGCGATTGATGTACCTCGGCGCCACGTCGCAGTTCGGCGCGAATCCACTCGAGTTCGTCACACGATCGACGGGCACCTGGACGCTAGTCATGCTGTGCGTCACGCTCGCGGTAACGCCGCTGCGCCGGATCACCAGCTGGCACTGGCTGATCCGGTTGCGCCGCATGTTTGGCCTGTTCACGTTTTTCTACGGCGTGCTGCACTTCATGCTGTGGCTCGCGGTGGATCGCGGCTTCGACGTGGCCTACATGATCAAGGACATCGGCAAGCGGCCATTTATCACGGTGGGTTTTGCGGCATTCGTGCTGATGGCCCCGTTGGCCGCCACATCTGCCAATGCGATGGTGCGTTGGCTTGGCGGTAGACGCTGGCAATTGCTGCACCGTGCGATCTATGCGATTGCCGTACTGGCGATCCTGCACTACTGGTGGCACAAAGCGGGCAAGAACGATTTCCAGGAGGTGTCGATCTATGCCGTAGTGGTGTTCGTACTGCTGGCGCTACGCGTGTGGTGGTGGCTGCAGAGGCGGCGGGCAATGCCATAAAAAAGGGCGACGTAGAACGTCGCCCTTTTTGTTTTGGCCGAGAGCCTGTCAGGCCTCAAGCCTCAAGCCTAAAGCCTCAAGCCCTTGGCCTCAGGTCAGGCCTTCAGCAGTCGCTCGTTGCGGAACAGGTCCGCGGGCAACTCGCGCTCGCGCACCAGATGCACGGTATCGCCATCGACCATCACCTCGGCCGCGCGGCCGCGCGTGTTGTAGTTCGAACTCATCACGAAACCATAGGCGCCAGCCGACATCACCGCCAGCAGGTCGCCGGCCTGAACGGCCAGCGTGCGGTCGCGGCCGAGCCAGTCGCCGGACTCGCAGACCGGACCCACTACGTCGTACATCACCCCCGCGTCGTTGCGAGGGGCGACCGGCTCGATGCGGTGGAATGCCTCATACATCGCGGGACGCGCCAGATCGTTCATTGCCGCGTCGACGATGCAGAAGTTCTTGGCCGCGCCGGGCTTCAGGAATTCCACACGGGTCAACAACACGCCGGCGTTGCCGACCAGCGAACGGCCCGGTTCGAACAGGACCTCGCGGTGCCCGTGGCCGCGCGCGGCCACACGGTCGATCAGCGTGGTGGCGAACTTCGTGATGTCCGGCGGGGTTTCATCGTTGTAGGTGATGCCCAGGCCGCCGCCCACATCGATATGTTCCAGCTTGATGCCTTCGGCCTCGAGTGCTTCAACCACGTCGAGCACCTTGTCGAGCGCCTCCAGATAAGGCGCCACCTCGGTGATCTGCGAGCCGATATGGCAGTCGATGCCCGTGACCTCGATATTCGGCAGCGCTGCGGCAGCACGATAGGTCGGCAGCACGTCCTCGAAGGCGACGCCGAACTTGTTGGCCTTGAGGCCCGTCGAGATGTACGGATGCGTCTTGGCATCCACATCCGGGTTGATGCGCAGCGACACGCGCGCGCGCTTGCCGAGGCGGCCGGCAACAGCGTTCAGGCGGTCCAGTTCGGGAATCGACTCGACGTTGAAGCCGCGCACGTCGTGGCTCAGCGCCAGCTCCATGTCCGCGATGTTCTTCGCGACACCGGAGAACACCACCTTGCGCGGGTCGCCGCCAGCGGCGATCACACGCAGCAGCTCACCACCGGAGACGATGTCGAATCCCGCGCCGAGTTGCGCAAATACCTGCAGCACGGCCAGGTTCGAATTGGCCTTCACCGCATATTGCACGTGGGCGTTGCGGCCCTTGCACGCGGCCGCGTAGGCGTTGTACGCGGCCGTCAGCGCGGCCCGCGAATAGACGAAGGTCGGCGAGCCGAACTGGTCGGCAATGCGGGTCAGCGGGGCTTGCTCGACGGAGAGGATGCCATCGCGGCGCGAAAAGAAATCGGTCATGTTCAAACGGCACTCAACGTGCTGAGGGGGCGGAACTGCCACGAGCCGGTTCCACGGGCACGGGCGAGGCGGTCGACGGCTCCGACATGGGGCGCGCGGGCTCGACGGCTCCGGGCGCATCGGGTTTGCCCAGTCCGGGATCGGCCACGGTTGGCGCCGTCGGAGCGGGTGGCACGATCGGCATGTACAGCGGGCCGCGAATGCCACATCCGGCCAGGGGCATCGCGAGTGTGGCGGCAAACGCCGATACAATCGCAGCACGACGCAGCATCGGGAAGTCCTTCATTGTCTGGATGGGTTCTCGGATGGCTGCGGGAAGCGCAAGGTTTCCCGACTTTTCCATCAATTGATGCCGGCCCGAGTGCCCAATCCGAACGGGGCGCCGGCGGCCTTGGAGTGTAGCATGCCCCCCCTCAGTGAAAGCGAGTTCCTGGCGCTGGCCAGCAAGGCCCTGGACCAACTGGAAGCGGCGATCGAAGCCGCCGCCGATGCGGCCGACGCCGACGTGGAAATCAATCGGACCGGCAACGTGATGGAACTCGAGTTCGAGGACGGCTCCAAGATCATCGTCAACAGCCAGGCCCCCATGCAGGAACTGTGGGTGGCAGCCAAGGCCGGTGGCTTCCATTTCCGCAACGATGGCAGCAAATGGGTCGATACGCGGGGTGGTGGCGAACTGTATGCCGCGCTGTCCGGGTACATGAGCCAGCAGGCAGGGGTCACCTTGACACTGAAGTAAGCGTTCCGGCACGCCACGCCGAAACAAAAAACCGGCCGCGAGGGCCGGTTTTTCGTTGGGGGGCGGCGCCGGTCAGGCTCCGCCGAACATCTCCAGGATCTTCTTCTTTTCCGCCTCGGTGTCCTGTGGAGGGCGCGAGCTTTCGTCCGGCTTGCCAGGCCACGGGTCGCCCAGGCCCACCGATGCCACGCCTGCGCCGCCGGCATTTTCCTCGAGCGTCCAGTCTCCCGCTACCATGACCACACCTTCAGGCGGCTGGCGATCCGGGCTTTCTGGCACCCCCTTGAGCGCCTTGCTCATGTAGCCGACCCAGATTGGCAGTGCCAGTCCGCCACCGGTCTCGCGCACGCCCAGGCTCTTGGGCTGGTCGTAGCCCATCCAGGCAATCGCCACCAGTTTCGGCGTGTAGCCGGCGAACCACGCATCGACCGCATCGTTGGTGGTGCCGGTCTTGCCGGCCAAGTCGCTACGGCCCAGGCGCTGCTTGGCCGGGTTTGCCGTGCCGCTACGCACCACCTCGCGCAGCATGCTGTCGGCGATAAACGCGGTGCGCGCGTCGAGCACCCGCACGGCATCGCCACCAGCCTTCTGAGGATGAGTCTCCGAGACGATCTTGCCGCGCGAATCCTCGACCCGCTGGATCAGGAACGGGTTAATGCGATAGCCGCCATTGGCAAACACCGAGTAGGCGCCCGCCATCTGCAGCGGCGTCACGCTACCCGCGCCAAGCGCCATCGGCAGGTAGGCCGGATGCTTGTCGGCCTCGAAGCCGAAACGCGTGATGTAGTCCTGGGCGTACTGCGTGCCGATCGCGCGCAGGATACGCACCGACACCAGGTTCTTCGACTTGGCCAGGGCGCGGCGCATCGTCATCGGCCCTTCGAACTTGCCGTCGTAGTTCTTGGGTTCCCAGACCTGGCCACCCGTATCCGGTCCGATCGTCAGCGGTGCGTCATTGATCACCGTGGCCGGCGAGAAGCCCTTTTCGAGCGCAGCCGTGTAGATGAACGGCTTGAAGCTCGACCCGGGCTGACGCCAGGCTTGCGTCACATGGTTGAACTTGTTCCGGTTGTAGTCGAAACCACCCACCATCGAGCGTATCGCACCGTCCTCGGGGTTGATCGAGATGAACGCGGCGGCGACTTCCGGCAATTGCGTCACCGTCCACGAGTTGTCCTTCGGGTCCTGCGTCACGCGGATAATCGCGCCCGGGCGGATCTTCACCTTGGGCTGCGCGCTGGCCGCCAACGACGGCGCGATGAAGCGCAGCGCCGTGCCTTCGATCGTTGCCACCTCGCCCGATAGCAGAGTTGCGCGGACCTGTTTCGGCGAGATGCTCGTGACCACGGCGGAGCGCAGGTCGTCGCTGCCCGGATGCTCGACCAGCGCATCGTCGATGGCCTGTTCACGCTCGGCCGGATCGGACGGCAGGTCGATGAACGCTTCGGGGCCGCGATAGCCGTGCTTGCGCTCGTAGTTCATGATGCCGCTGCGCACGGACTCATAGGCGGCGTCCTGGTCGGGCTTGGTTAGCGTGGTGTAGACCGTCAGGCCGCGGGTATAGGTCTCCTCGCGGTACTGCGCGTACATCAGCTGGCGCACGATTTCCGCCACGTACTCGGCGTGGGTCGAGAATTCGTTGCCTTCGCTACGCACATTCAGCGGCTCGCGCACTGCCTGGTCGTACTGTTCCGGCGTGATGTAGTGCAGGTCGCGCATGCGTTGCAGGATGTACTCCTGGCGCACCTTCGCGCGGCGTGGGTTGACCACCGGGTTGTAGGCCGACGGCGCCTTGGGCAGGCCGGCCAGCATGGCGGCCTCGGCCGGCGTCACGTCCTTGATCGACTTGCCGAAGTACACGCGCGCCGCGCTGGCGAAGCCGTAGGCGCGCTGCCCCAGATAGATCTGGTTCATGTAGAGCTCGAGGATCTGATCCTTGCTCAGATTTGCCTCGATCTTGTACGCGAGCAGCATTTCATAGATCTTGCGCGTGTAGGTCTTCTCGCTCGAAAGGAAGAAGTTGCGCGCCACCTGCATCGTGATCGTCGAGGCGCCTTGCGACAGGCCGCCGCGCAGGTTGGCCAGGCCGGCGCGCATCACGCCGACGAAGTCCACGCCGCCGTGTTCGTAGAACCGGTCGTCCTCGATCGCGAGCACGGCCTTCTTCATGACGTCGGGGATTTCGGTGATCGGCACGAAGTTGCGGCGTTCCTCGCCGAATTCGCCGATCAGCACGTTGTCGGCCGTATAGATCCGAAGGGGGATCTTGGGGCGGTAGTCGGTGATCGTGTCCAGCGACGGCAGGTTCGGCGCCGCCACAACCAACGCATAGCCAACCAGCAGCGCTACCGCTGCCATGCCGGCGACAAGCAGTCCGATCACCCAGATCATGATCCGTGCCCACAATGGGCGGCGGACGGGAAGGGACGGCTTCTGTTGTGCTGTGGCCATAAGGGTTTACCTAATCAGAGTGCCCGGATTATATCGCCGCCCCTCCGGCGGCCCGGCGTTCCTGTGGCGCGAAAGGCGCTATCGCGCTGTTACAAGATGTAATGGCCTGAGAGCTTGCGTGTCCTGCCGTGCAGGCGATTGCCATGGAACGCGCGCGGCGGGCCGGAAACGGGAGCGGTGGTGTCGAGTGTGTCGCCAGGAATACGGGCAAGGATCGCAGAATTGGCGCGGGGCAACGCTATGCAACGAAGTTGTTGTTGAGCGTCGGATTTTGGCAACGCTTTGGCAGGGGCGATCTGAAAAAGAAAGCGTGGTTAAACCGGCACATTGCCAGCGCCCTTGGATTTTGTAAGAATCGTCGACCATAAAAGAGCAAAACGTTTCATCCAAAGAAACTGGCTCGCACCGTTAGAGCAGACATGCCGTGGGCGAGTTCAAATGTCAGGGGGTCACCTTGCGACGGGGCATCTTGTCGGGTCTTCTACGCCGGACTACGGTCGGCGTAGATATTGGGTCGTCTAGCGTCAAGGTCGTGGAGCTGTCCGTCGGGGCAGGCAGAAACGACTTCAGGCTGGAAAAATGCGCCAGCGAATTGCTGGATCGCAACGCCGTTGCCGATGGCAACGTGGTCAACATCGAGGCCGTGGGTATCGCGCTGAAGCGCGCGCTCGGCAAGGCTGGCATCCGCACGAAGGAAGTCGTGCTCGGCGTGCCGTCTATGCTGACGGAGTCCCAGACGGTCAGTCTTCCGGACAATCTCTCGGAAGACGAACTCTATTCCCAGGTCGAATCCGAGGCGCACCGCCTCTATCCGCCTTCGCAGGCGGTCAACTTCGACTTTGCGGTGATTGGTCCCAGCGAAACCGAAGGCGGCATCGGCGTGCGTGTCACGGCCGCCAATAGCGATCGCGTTCAGGAGCGCGTGACGGCCGCCGAGATGGCTGGCCTGAAGCCTCAGGTGATGGACGTCGAAGAGTACGCCGTGCAGCGCTCGATCGTGCAGATGCTCGGCGTGCCAGAAGGTCTCTCGGAAGCCGATGCCAAGGACCTCCCGGTTGTGGCGGTCGTCCATCTTGGCGGTAGCCGCTCCAAGGCGATCTTCTACCAGGGCTGGAAGGAACTGTACGAGCAGCCACTGAACAGCTACGGCGATCAGCTCACCCAGAGCGCCGCGCGCATGTTCACGCTCGATGCGCTCAAGGCCGAAATCAAGAAGCGCAAGAACACGCTGCCGGAGTCGTGGCGCGCGCAACTGCTCAAGCCGTCGCTCGAGGCGCTGGCCATGGAAGTGCAGGGCGCCATCGGCAACTTCATCGCCAGTTCCAGCCTTGGCCGTGTGGACGAGATCCTGCTTTCGGGCGGACATGCGTCCCTGCTCGGCGTGCAGGCGGCTATCCAGCAACAGACACAGATCACGACGACGCTGGCCAATCCTTTCGCAAACATGATGACCGCAGGCAAGGTCAACGAGCGCTATCTCCAGCGTGACCTGCCTGCGTACATCGTCAGTGCGGGACTGGCGCTGCGCGGTTTGCAATAACCCACCGGGGGGCAAGCATGTCCACGACGACGAATTCCATTCCGTCGGTCAACCTGCTGCCGTATCACGAGGCGCGCAAGGCGGCCCGGCGGAAGAAGGTCTACACGATGCTGGGCGGAGCAGCGGGCGCGGGGGCGCTCGTGGTTCTGATCGGCGGTTTCTATATCGACTCGCAGATCGATGCCGTCGCGGCACGCAATCAGGTGCTGAAGACGGAAAACGCCAGCATGGATGCGACGATCAGCAGGGTCAACTCGCTGAAGAAGGACATCGAGGCACTGCTGGATCGCCAACGCGCGATCGAGAGCCTTCAGGCGCAGCGAAACCTGCCCGTGCAACTGCTCGAGGAGCTCGTGCGTCAGGTGCCGGAAGGCGTCTACCTGTCCAGCCTCAAGCAGACCGGTGACAAGTTCGTGATGACCGGCGTGGCGCAGTCCAACGAACGAGTGTCCGAGCTGTTGCGCAACATCAGCCAGGTGACCTGGCTCGACCAGGCGGATCTGGTGGAGTCCAAGGCCATCACCATGACCAACAACCTGCGCGAACAGCGCCGGTTGTTCGAATTCTCGATGCGCTTTTCCTATCGCGCGCCGGAAGTCCCGGGCGACAAGAAAAAGGGCGCCTCCGACGCCGCGGGCATGCCCGCTGGTCGAAAGGTCTGATCATGGCGCTCAATACCGAAATCTCACTGCAGGACCTGACCGCGCAGTTCCGTGGCCTGAACCTGAACGAGCCGGAGACCTGGCCGACGGCGCCGCGCGTAGCCTTCTCCGCGCTTGCCGCCGCCATTGTGCTGGCGCTCGGCTGGCAGTTCTACTGGAGCGACAAGAGCGACGATCTGGACCGCAAGCGCGCCGAGCAGGAAACGCTGAAGCAGCAGTTCCAGACCAAGGTGGCGCAGGTCGCGAACCTCGACGCGCTGGTCGCGCAGAAGGCCGAGGTCGAAAAGCGCGTGGCGCTTGCCGAGCACCAACTGCCGAACAGCACCGAGATGGATGCGCTGCTGGCCGATGTGAACCACGCCGGCGTGGCGCGCGGACTGCAGTTCGAACTGTTCAAGCCTCAGCCAGCCACGATCAAGGCGTACTACGCCGAAATTCCGGTCAACCTGAAAGTGACGGGCCGCTACCACGATGTCGCGCTCTTTAACGCCGACGTGGCGGCACTCTCGCGGATTGTTTCGATGGGGAACCTGAACATGTCGGTGAGCAAGGACGGCACGCTATCAATGGAAGCTGTCGCCATGGCCTACCGCGCATTGGATCCCGACGAGCAGGCCGCGCAGCGCAAGGCAGCCGCGGACGCCGCGAAGAAGGCCAAGGGAGGTGCCAAGTGAGCCGCCTGACCCGACGCCCCCCCATGGCCCTGCGCGCAGTGGCGGTTGCGGCATTGGCCGTTGTCGCCCTGGCCGGTTGCGGTGCAGGCGAGGATGAACACCTCCAGCAATGGATGGCGCAGACGCGCGCGGCAAAGGTGCCGCCGCCTGAGCCGTTGCCCGAGGTCAAGCCCTATGAGCCGCGCCAGTATGCGGGCACCAAATCTCCCGAGCCCTTCGCGCAGACGAAGATCGGCGAGTTGAACAAGGCGATGTCGGAGTCGCCGGAGGCCGGACGGCGGCACGAGCCCCTTGAAGACTATCCGCTGGAGAACTTCAAGATGCTCGGGATGCTGAAGAAAAACGGCGAGACCTACGGTGTCGTACGCGTAGATAACAAGATCCATCACGTAAAGGTGGGTCAGTATCTCGGCCAGAACTATGGCCGGGTGGTCCGCATCACCGATCAGGAGATCGTGCTGCGCGAATTGGTCCGGGAAGGGGTCTCAGAGTGGAAAGAGAAAATGACCAGCCTGAAGCTGGAGGCATCGGCATGATCACGGCACGATGGGTCAAGGCGCTCGCGGGCGCGGCAACGATGGTGCTGGTGCTCGCCTCTCCGGCGGCGCTGGCGCAGAACAACCAGGTCAAGCAGATGGAAGCCAACGTGCTTGGCGAGCAGACCGTATTCACGATCGATCTGCAGGGACCATTGGCGCAGAAACCGGCGGACTTCACCACGCAGAATCCGGCGAAGATCGCGATCGACTTCTTCGACACGGGCTTCGCGGCGGGGCGCGCCCAGTACGAGTACGGCGGCAAGGTGCTCAAGAGCGCCAACGTGATGCAGATCGGGGACCGCACACGTGTGGTGCTGAACCTGAGCCGGTCGACGACATACCGCACCGAGGTGCGTGGTAACCAGTTCGTGGTGATGCTGGACAACGTCCAGCAGGCCGCAACTGGCGCGGTGCCGACGTTCGCGCCGGCGACGACGATGCCGACATCGGCGATGGCAGCGAATCGTCCGTCGATTCGGAACATCGATTTCCGTCGCGGGGGCGATGGCGCCGGGCGTGTGGTGGTGGATCTCTCGTCGCGTGATTCGGGCATCAACATCGCGCAGCAGGGCCAGAACCTCGTGGTCGACTTCATGGGCACGTCAGTGCCGGCCGATCTGCGCCGCCGCTTCGATGTGACGGATTTCGGCACGCCGATCCAGAGTATGCGAGCGAGCGATGCCAATGGCAGCGCGAAACTGACGATCGAGCCGCGTGGCAACTGGGAGTACAGCTCGTACCAGACGGACAACCAGTTCGTGGTGGAGGTGCGGCAGGTCAAGGATGACCCGAACAAGCTGATCGCGGGCCAAGGTTTCCGCGGCGAGCGGCTGTCCCTGAACTTCCAGAACATCGACATCCGCTCGCTGCTGCAGGTGTTCGCGGACTTCACGAACCTGAACATCATCACGAGCGACACGGTCCAGGGCAACCTGACGTTGCGCCTGAAGGATGTGCCGTGGGACCAGGCGCTGCAGATCGTGATGGATTCGAAGGGCCTGGCCTCGCGCCGCAACGGCAATGTGCTGTGGGTGGCGCCCAAGGCGGAACTGGCGACCAAGGAGAAGCTCGAACTCGAGGCGATGCAGCAGATCAACGAACTCGAACCGATCCGCAGCCAGGTGTTCCAGCTCAACTACCAGCGTGCCGATGACGTTCGCAAGATGTTGCTGGGCATGGTTACAGGCACTGCCGGGGCGGCAGGTGCGATGCCGATGCCGGTTGGTGGCGCGGCAGGCATGATGGGCGCGACGCGGATGCTGTCCAAGCGCGGTTCGCTGACAGCGGATCCCCGCACGAACCAGCTGTTTGTGTCCGATGTCTCGAGCAAGCTGGAGGAAGTGCAGATCTTCCTGCAGAAGATCGATATCCCGGTGCGGCAGGTGATCATCGAGGCACGCATCGTCGAGGCTAGCGATACCTTTAGCCGGAACCTCGGTGTGAAGCTCGGCTTTGCGTTGCCGAAGTCTGGCAGCTCGCTGAGCACCAACTACGGCAACTCGCTGCCGAATGCCACGAACGACGGTACCCCGGCACTGAGCCTGCCTGCCGCAGCCATCAACAGCGTGAACCCGGCTACGGCGGCATTCAGTATCTTCAACGCTGCTGCAGGCCGATTCCTGGATCTGGAACTGTCCGCACTGGAAGCCGACGGCAAGGGCAAGATCATCTCGAGCCCGCGCGTCGTGACGGCCAACAACATCAAGGCACTGATCGAGCAGGGTACCGAACTGCCGTACCAGTCGGCCACCTCCAGCGGCGCGACCTCGGTGCAGTTCCGCAAGGCCAACCTGAAGCTTGAAGTCACGCCGCAGATCACGCCGGAAGGCAATGTGCTGCTGGACGTCGATGTGAACAAGGACAGCGTCGGTATCCGGACGGACAACGGCTTCGCCATCGACACCAAGCACGTGCAGACGCAGGTGCTGGTGGAGAATGGCGGCACGGTCGTAATCGGCGGTATCTATAGCCAGGAAGAGTCCAATACCGTGAACAAGGTACCTTGGCTGGGCGACCTCCCGGTGCTTGGCAACTTCTTCAAGAACAACGCCAAGGTCAATAACCGGACCGAACTGCTGGTGTTCCTGACGCCGCGTGTCCTGAACGATAACGTGTCGCTCAAATAACGCCGGCCGGGTGCAGCAGGGGGCCCGGATGCAGTAGACTGGCAGGCCGCGTCGCAAAGCGACGCGGCCTTTTTCTATTTGGCGGCAACGTTGGCGGCTCTGAGGGTCGGCCAGGACCAGCGCGGCGGGATGATGCACAATGGCGTATGCATCACGCCCCTTGCGGGTTCCCGGCCTGACGCGGGTGCCCGCCGCCTTATTGTGCAAGACCTCAGTCCAGTGACAGCCAATCGCCCGAATATCTTCTTTGTTGGCCTGATGGGCGCCGGCAAGACCACCGTCGGCCGCACCGTGGCCCGTCGTCTCAACTATCCGTTCTTCGATTCCGATCATGAACTTGAGGCGCGCTGCGGGGTGCGAATCCCGATAATTTTCGAGCATGAGGGCGAAGCGGGGTTCCGTGATCGCGAGGCCCAGGTGATTGCCGAGCTGACCGGGCGCAGTGGCATCGTGCTGGCCACGGGCGGCGGCGCGGTGCTCCGCGAGGTCAACCGCGCAGCGCTGAAGGCCAATGGCACCGTGGTCTATCTGCGCGCCAGCCCGCACGATCTGTGGCTGCGCACGCGGCATGACCGCAACCGACCGCTCCTGCAGACGGAGGATCCGAAGGGCCGCCTCGAGGCACTCTATGCCGAGCGCGATCCGCTCTATCGCGAGGTGGCGGACTTCATTATCGAAACCGGCAAGCCGACCGTGGCGCAGCTTGCTAATATGGTTCTTATGCAACTTGAAATGGCCGGTTTTGTGTTTCCGCCCGCGGAAATCGTGCCCGAATCCGCCGAGGATGACGGGCCGCCGGCGCAGGACACCCACTCATGATCACGCTTGAAGTCGATCTCGGGACGCGTAGTTACCCGATCCACATTGGCAGCGGCCTGCTGGACCGCGCCGACCTGCTGGCCCCGCATGTGCGCGGCCAGCATGCCGTCATTGTCACCAACGAGACCGTGGGCCCGCTGTACGCGGCGCGCGTCGAAGCCGTGCTTGCCGGCCTTGGCAAGACCGTGCGCACCGTGGTGCTGCCGGACGGCGAGCGCTTCAAGCACTGGGAAACGCTGAACCTGATTTTCGATGCGCTGCTCCAGGCAGGGGCCGACCGCAAGACCACGCTGATCGCGCTGGGCGGCGGGGTGGTGGGAGACATGACCGGGTTTGCCGCCGCCTGCCACATGCGCGGCGTGCCGTTCGTGCAGATGCCGACCACGCTGCTGGCGCAAGTCGACTCGTCGGTGGGCGGCAAGACCGGCATCAATCATCCGCTCGGCAAGAACATGATCGGCGCGTTCCACCAGCCCAACGCGGTGATCGCCGACATCGACACGCTGCGCACGTTGCCCCCGCGCGAACTGGCGGCAGGCATGGCCGAGGTCATCAAGCATGGGGCAATCGCCGACGCCGACTACTTCGCCTGGATCGAGGACCATATCGCCGGGCTGAACGCCTGCGACACCGGCCTGATGACCGAAGCGGTGCGCCGCTCCTGCGAGATCAAGGCTGCCGTGGTGGCCCAGGACGAACGTGAAGGCGGCTTGCGCGCGATTCTCAATTTCGGCCATACGTTTGGTCACGCGATCGAAGCCGGCATGGGCTATGGCGAATGGCTGCATGGCGAGGCGGTGGGCTGTGGCATGGTGATGGCCGCGGACCTCTCGCACCGGCTCGGCTTCATCGACGTCGAGACGCGCGCCCGCATTCGCACGCTGACGCAGGCGGCGATGTTGCCGGTGGTGGCGCCGGATCTGGGTATTGATCGCTATATCGAGTTGATGAAGGTGGACAAGAAGGCCGAAGCGGGCAGCATCAAGTTCATCCTGCTGCGCAAGCTGGGTTCCGCCTTCATTACCACCGTGCCGGACGCGGACCTGCGCGAGACGCTGCGTCACGCGGTATTGAAACCTCCCACCGAGGCCCCGGTCGCCTGAGCGAACGGTTATGCCTCGCAGCCCTGACCCTGTAACGGATAACGGATTGCCGCATGACCGCCCTGTCGACCGATCTTGAAGCCCACCTTGCTCCGTACGCCGCCCACTCCGCGCAGACGCGCGGACGGGTACACGCGGAGCCGGCCTCGTCCTCCCGCAGCGAGTTCCAGCGCGACCGCGACCGTGTGATCCACAGTACCGCGTTCCGGCGGCTCGAGTACAAGACCCAGGTCTTCGTGAATCATGAGGGCGATCTGTTCCGGACGCGGCTGACCCATAGCCTGGAAGTCGCGCAGATCGCGCGGTCGATCGCGCGCAACCTGCGCCTCAACGAGGATCTGGTCGAGGCGATCTCGCTGGCCCACGATCTCGGCCACACACCGTTCGGCCATGCCGGGCAGGACGCGCTGAATGGCTGCATGAAGAACCACGGCGGATTCGAGCACAACCTGCAAAGCCTGCTGGTGGTGGACGAACTGGAAGAGCGCTACGGCGGCTTCAATGGCCTGAACCTGACCTTCGAGACGCGCGAAGGGATTCTCAAGCACTGCTCGCGTGTCAACGCGGCGGGGCTCGGCGAGCTGGGACGCCGCTTCCTGCAGGGCACGCAGCCGTCGCTCGAGGCCCAACTGGCCAACCTGGCCGATGAGATCGCCTACAACAATCACGATATCGACGATGGCCTGCGATCGGGGTTGCTGACCCTGGAGCAGCTCGACGAGGTGCCCATGTGGGGTCGCCACCGTGCCGAAGTGGCCGAGGCGTTCCCGGAGATCAATGGGCGCCGGGCAATCAACGAGACCGTTCGGCGCATGATCAATACGCTGATCGTCGACCTGATCGAGACCACCAGTCGCAACATTGCCACCGCCAATCCAAAGTCGATCGATGCGGTGCGCGCCGCTGGCCCGCTGGTGTCCTTTAGTCCCAAGGTGCATGAGGAAGCCGCAGCCCTCAAGCGCTTCCTGTTCCGCCACCTGTATCGCCACTATCTGGTGATGCGGATGTCGGCCAAGGCCCAGCGGATCATCTCGGACCTGTTCACGGCCTTTATGCAGGATTCCCGCCTGTTGCCGCCGCAATATCAGGCAGGCCACGGGGCGGACCAGTCGCGCCTGATCGCGCATTACATCGCGGGCATGACTGACCGGTACGCCATCCGCGAGCACCGGCGGATTTTCGCCGTCAGCGAGAGCAACTAGGCAGGCAGCGGGTGGGCAATTAGCGCCCACCAATAAACGGGGACAGATCCGCGTATCATTGCGCCATCGTTTCAGCAGGATGTTCGATGGCTCGTCTTCCCCGCTTCTCTCCCGCCGGCCTGCCGGCCCTCGTGTTGCAACGCGGCAACAATCGTCAGCCTGTGTTTCTGGGTCCGGACGACTATCTGCATTACCTCGACTGCCTGCGCATGGCCGCGCGCGAGCATGACGTCGCAGTCCACGCCTACGTTCTGCGTCCGAACCATATTCACCTGGTTGCCACGCCCAAGGGCGCTGACTCGCTGAGCCTGACGATGCAGGCTGTCGGACGTCGCTACGCGCGCCATTTCAACCGTGCGGCCAGCCGTACCGGCACCCTTTGGGAAGGGCGCTTCCGCTCGGCCGTGATCGAGCCAGGCGCCTGGCTGCTGCCGGCCATGATCTACGTGGAGTCCAACGCCACGCGCGCGGGCGATGCAGCGACATTGGAGGCGGATCGCTGGAGTAGCTATCGCCATCACATCGGTATTGAGGCGAGCCCGCTTGTGAGTGATCACTCTATTTACTGGGAGCTTGGCAATACGCCATTCGAGCGGCAGTCCAATTACCGCGCGCTGGCGCTGGAAGGGTTGTCCGGCAAGACGCTGGCGACGTTGCAGAAACATGCGCACAGCGGCTGGCCGTTAGGCGACGATGCCTTCCTGGCGCAGCTCGAACGCCATGCCACGCGACGCATTCATCCGCTGCCGAAAGGACGTCCCCGAAAATCCACCGAATCCGAGAGCGAGCGCACAGGCGATACAGAGGATTTTGACAGTGCACCAACATGATGCATTTGTGCGCCATAAATAATGTGTCCCCAATTAAATTGTGCGCCGAGATGGTGAGAAATTTAATGTGTTCTGACCCCATTTAATTTTTTTGCAAGGGCTCGGACGATTCTTTTATAGTTGCTCCACCCACAGTCATTGTGCGGCGCGTCACGCTCGTGTACGCCGCTGCGGTCCCGCTGTCTGACATCGTTGCTCGAAGAAGCACGTACACAGCCATCCCGTTCGGTCTGCCTTGCTGGCTGCGCAGCCTTCACCGGAATTCAGCCCGTGGACCACTCGCAACAATCCTCCGAAATCGCCGCCCGCCCGCAGGCTCAGGGCCTGTATGACCCGTCCAACGAGCACGATGCCTGCGGCGTCGGCATGGTGGCTCACATCAAGGGCAAGAAATCCCACGAAATCATCTCGCAGGGTCTGAAGATCCTCGAGAACCTGGACCACCGGGGTGCCGTGGGCGCCGACGCGCTGATGGGCGATGGCGCCGGTATCCTGATCCAGATCCCGGATCAGTTCTACCGCGAGGAAATGGCCAAGCAGGGCGTGACCCTGCCGCCCGCCGGCGAATACGGCGTGGGCATGATCTTCCTGCCTAAGGAACACGCTTCGCGCTTGGCCTGCGAGCAGGAACTCGAACGCACCGTGCGCCTGGAAGGCCAGGTCGTGCTGGGTTGGCGTGATGTGCCGGTGGACGCGAACATGCCGATGTCCCCGACCGTGCGCAAGACCGAGCCGGTGATCCGCCAGATCTTCATCGGTCGTGGCCGCGACATCATGACCACGGACGCGCTGGAACGTAAGCTCTACGTCATCCGCAAGACCGCCAGCCACGCCATCCAGGCCCTCAAGCTCAAGCACGGCAAGGAATACTTCGTGCCGTCGATGTCGGCCCGTACCGTCGTGTACAAGGGTCTGCTGCTGGCCAACCAGGTGGGCGAGTACTACCTGGATCTGCTGGACGCCCGCGCCGTGTCGGCCCTGGCCCTGGTCCACCAGCGCTTCTCGACCAATACGTTCCCGGCCTGGGAACTGGCCCACCCGTACCGCATGGTCGCCCACAACGGCGAAATCAACACGGTGAAGGGCAACGTGAACTGGGTGAACGCGCGTACCGGCGCGATCTCGTCGCCGGTGCTCGGCGACGACCTGCCCAAGCTCTGGCCGCTGATCTACCCGGGTCAATCGGATACGGCATCGTTCGACAACTGCCTCGAACTGCTGACAATGGCCGGTTACCCGCTCGTCCACGCGATGATGATGATGATCCCGGAAGCTTGGGAACAGCACACGCTGATGGACGACAACCGTCGTGCCTTCTACGAGTACCACGCCGCGATGATGGAGCCGTGGGACGGCCCGGCGGCGATCTGCTTCACCGACGGTCGGCAGATCGGCGCGACGCTGGACCGTAACGGTCTGCGTCCGGCCCGCTTCTACGTGACCGAAGACGATTTCGTCGTGCTGGCGTCGGAAGCCGGCGTGCTGCCGTTCCCCGAGTCGCGCATCGTCCAGAAGTGGCGTCTGCAGCCGGGCAAGATGTTCCTGATCGACATGGAGCAGGGTCGCATCATCGACGACAAGGAACTCAAGGACAACCTGGCCAACGCCAAGCCGTACAAGAGCTGGATCGACGCCGTGCGCATCAAGCTCGACGAGCTCGAGGCCAAGGCCGAGGATGTAGCTGCCGAGAAGAAGCCGGTGGCGCGTCTGCTCGACCGCCAGCAGGCGTTCGGCTACACGCAGGAAGACGTCAAGTTCCTGATGGCCCCGATGGCCCTGGCCGGTGAGGAAGCCACGGGCTCGATGGGCAACGACTCGCCGCTGGCCGTGCTGTCGTCGAAGAACAAGACCCTCTACAACTACTTCAAGCAGCTGTTCGCCCAGGTGACCAACCCGCCGATCGACCCGATCCGCGAGAACATGGTGATGTCGCTGGTGTCGTTCATCGGTCCGAAGCCGAACCTGCTGGAGCTGAACAACATCAACCCGCCGATGCGCCTCGAAGTGTCCCAGCCCGTGCTGGACTTCAAGGACATCGCCAAGATTCGCAACATCGAGCACTACACCGGTGGCAAGTTCCGTTCGTACGAACTGAACATCTGCTACCCGGTGGCGTGGGGCAAGGAAGGCATCGAGGCCCGCCTGGCGTCGCTGTGCGCGGAAGCCGTGGACGCGGTGCGTTCGGGCTACAACATCCTGATCGTGACGGACCGTCGCGTGGACGATGGGCAGGTGGCCATTCCCGCGCTGCTGGCCACGTCGGCCATCCACCATCACCTGGTCGAGAAGGGCCTGCGCACGTCGGCCGGCCTGGTCGTGGAAACGGGTTCGGCCCGCGAAGTGCACCACTTCGCGCTGCTGGCCGGCTATGGCGCCGAAGCCGTGCACCCGTACCTGGCGATGGAAACGCTGGCCGACATGGCCTCGGGCCTGTCGGGTGACCTGTCGCCGGAAAAGGCTGTCAAGAACTTCGTCAAGGCGATCGGCAAGGGCCTGCACAAGGTGATGTCGAAGATGGGCATCTCCACGTACATGTCGTACACGGGCGCCCAGATCTTCGAAGCCATCGGCCTGTCGCGCGAACTGGTGCAGAAGTACTTCCACGGTACGCCGTCGAACGTCGAAGGCATCGGCATCTTCGAGGTGGCTGAGGAAGCGCTGCGCCTGCATCGCGACGCGTTTGGCAGCAACCCCGTGCTGGAAAACATGCTCGAAGCCGGCGGCGAATACGCATTCCGTATCCGCGGTGAAGAACACATGTGGACTCCGGACTCGATCGCCAAGCTGCAGCACTCGGTGCGCGCCGACGATGGCAAGGGCCAGTACCAGACGTACAAGGAATACGCGAACATCATCAACGACCAGAGCCGCCGTCACATGACGCTGCGTGGCCTGTTCGAGTTCAAGGTCGATCCGGCCCGCGCCATTCCGCTGGAAGAAGTGGAATCGGCCAAGGACATCGTCAAGCGTTTCGCCAGCGGCGCCATGTCGCTGGGTTCGATCTCGACTGAAGCCCACACGACGCTGGCCGTGGCGATGAACCGCATCGGCGGCAAGTCGAACACCGGCGAAGGCGGCGAGGACGAGAAGCGCTATCGCAACGAACTGCGCGGCATCCCCATCAAGCAGGGCGACACGCTCAAGGGCCTGCTGGGCGATGGCGTGATCGAGCGCGACCTGGAACTGAAGGCGGGCGATTCGCTGCGCTCGAAGATCAAGCAGGTGGCCTCGGGCCGTTTCGGCGTGACCGCCGAATACCTGGCATCGGCCGACCAGATCCAGATCAAGATGGCCCAGGGCGCCAAGCCCGGCGAAGGCGGTCAGTTGCCCGGCCACAAGGTCTCGGACTACATCGGCAAGCTGCGTTACTCGGTGCCGGGCGTGGGTCTGATCTCGCCGCCGCCGCACCACGACATCTACTCGATCGAGGATCTGGCACAGCTGATCCACGACCTGAAGAATGTGAACCCGGTGTCGGACATCTCGGTCAAGCTCGTGTCCGAAGTGGGCGTGGGTACCGTGGCTGCTGGCGTGGCCAAGGCCAAGGCCGATCACGTGGTGATCGCCGGCCATGACGGCGGCACCGGCGCATCGCCGCTGTCGTCGATCAAGCACGCTGGCACGCCGTGGGAACTGGGTCTGGCCGAGACGCAGCAAACGCTGATGCTGAACGGCCTGCGCAACCGTATCCGCGTGCAAGCCGACGGTCAGATGAAGACCGGCCGCGACGTCGTGATCGGCGCGCTGCTGGGCGCTGACGAGTTCGGTTTTGCTACCGCGCCGCTGGTTGCCGAAGGCTGCATCATGATGCGCAAGTGCCATCTGAACACCTGCCCGGTGGGCGTGGCCACGCAAGATCCGGCGCTGCGCAAGAAATTCCAGGGCAAGCCCGAGCACGTTGTGAACTTCTTCTTCTTCGTTGCGGAAGAGGCACGCGAGATCATGGCGCAACTGGGTATCCGCACGTTCGACGAACTGATCGGCCGCGCCGACCTGCTCGACATGCGCGCCGGTATCGAACACTGGAAGGCGCGTGGCCTGGACTTCGGCCGCATCTTCTACCAGCCGCCGTTCCCGGCCGACGTGCCGCGCTACCACACCGACGTGCAGGATCACGGCCTGTCGGCGGAAGCCGGCAAGGCGCTCGACCACGTGCTGATCGCCAAGGCGCGTCCGGCCATCGACAAGGGCGAACGCGTGTCGTTCATCCAGCCGGTGAAGAACGTGAACCGTACGGTTGGCGCGATGCTGTCCGGCGTGATCGCCAAGCAGCACGGCCACGAAGGCCTGGCCGACGACACGATCCACATCCAGTTCCAGGGTACCGCCGGCCAGTCGTTTGCCGCGTTCCTGGCACATGGCATCACGATGGATCTGGTGGGTGACGCCAACGACTACGTGGGCAAGGGCCTGTCGGGCGGCCGCGTGATCGTGCGCGCTCCGCACGAGTTCCGTGGCGATCCGACCCGCAACATCATCGTCGGCAACACGGTGCTGTACGGCGCCATCGCTGGCGAAGCCTTCTTCAATGGCGTGGGCGGCGAGCGCTTCGCGGTGCGTAACTCGGGTGCCACGGCTGTCGTGGAAGGCACGGGCGACCACGGTTGCGAGTACATGACCGGCGGTACCGTCGTGGTGCTGGGTGGCACGGGCCGTAACTTCGCGGCCGGCATGTCCGGTGGCGTGGCCTACGTCTACGACGAGGATGGCCTGTTCGACAAGCGCTGCAACACGTCGATGGTGGCGCTCGAGGCGGTGCTGGCTTCGGCCGACCAGGAGAAGGGCCAGCCCAAGGCGCAGTGGCACAAGTTCGGTGGCGAGCGCACGGCCGATGAAGTCATCCTGCGCAACCTGATCGAGCAGCACTTCCGCTACACCGGTTCGGAGCGCGCCAAGGCGCTGCTGGCGGACTGGACCACCGCACGCCGCAAGTTCGTCAAGGTCTTCCCGACCGAGTACAAGCGCGCGCTGGGCGAGATGTACGCGAAGGAACAGGCCGCGCGCGACAACGATCGCGAGGCAGTGGCCGCCTGATCGGTAGCCCCACGAGATGGCGCCGCGGCCAGGTTCGCGGCGCCGACAAGATACTGACCCCACGCGAGGCCGGCCCGGCCGCCTCGCGCCAAGCAAGACCAAGGATGCAACATGGGTAAGGCGACTGGCTTTCTCGAATTTGCGCGCCAGAACGAAGGCTACGAACCCGTAGTCAAGCGCGTGAAGCACTACAAGGAATTCGTGTTCGCGCTGTCGGACAGCGAGGCGAAGATTCAGGGTGCGCGCTGCATGGACTGCGGTATCCCGTTCTGCAACAACGGCTGCCCGGTCAACAACATCATTCCGGACTTCAACGACCTCGTGTATCGCCAGGACTGGAAGTCGGCGATCGAAGTCCTGCACCAGACCAACAACTTCCCCGAGTTCACGGGCCGCATCTGCCCGGCACCGTGCGAAGCTGCCTGCACGCTCGGCATCAACGAGCTGCCGGTTGGCATCAAGTCGATCGAGCACGCGATCATCGACAAGGCCTGGGAAGAGGGCTGGGTCCAGCCGCAGGTGCCTGCGCACAAGACCGGCAAGACCGTCGCTGTCGTGGGTTCGGGCCCTGCCGGCATGGCGGTCGCCCAGCAACTGGCGCGCGCCGGCCACGCTGTGACCGTGTTCGAGAAGAATGACCGCATCGGCGGCCTGCTCCGCTACGGCATTCCCGACTTCAAGATGGAGAAGAGCCTGATCGACCGCCGCATCGAGCAGATGCAGGCCGAAGGCGTGACCTTCCGCGCTGGCGTGATGGTGACCGACGGCGCGCTGCCGGCTGGCATCAAGAACTACGCTCGCGAGACGATCTCGGCCCAGGCGCTGATGGAGCAGTTCGACGCCGTGGTACTGGCCGGTGGCGCCGAAGTGCCGCGCGACCTGCCCGTGCCGGGCCGCGATCTGGCCGGCGTGCACTACGCGCTGGAATTCCTGATTCCGCAGAACAAGGAAGTGGCGGGCGATGGCGTCAACGAGATTCGTGCCGAAGGCAAGCACGTTATCGTGATCGGTGGTGGCGATACGGGTTCGGACTGCGTGGGCACGTCGAACCGCCACGGCGCCACCTCGGTGACGCAATTCGAACTGCTGCCGCAGCCGCCGGAAGAAGAGAACAAGCCGCTGGTGTGGCCGTACTGGCCGATCAAGATGCGCACGTCGTCGTCGCACGACGAAGGCTGCTCGCGTGACTGGTCGGTGGCCACCAAGGAACTGGTCGGCGAGAACGGCAAGGTCAAGGCACTGAAGGCCTGCCGCGTCGAATGGAAGGACGGCAGGATGCAGGAAGTGCCGGGCAGCGAGTTCGTGCTGCAGGCCGACCTGGTGCTGCTGGCCATGGGCTTCACGAACCCGGTTGGCTCGATGCTCGAAGCGTTCGGTGTCGACACGGATGCGCGCAAGAACGCCAAGGCATCGACCGAAGGCGATCGCGCTTACTACACCAACGTGCCGAAGGTGTTCGCCGCTGGTGACGTGCGCCGTGGTCAGTCGCTCGTGGTGTGGGCCATCCGCGAAGGCCGCCAGGCTGCCCGTTCGGTGGACGCGTTCCTGATGGGCCATTCGACCCTGCCGCGCTGATCCGTAGCGTCGGGTTCAAAAGCAAAAGCAAAACCCCCCGCAAGTGCGAACTTGCGGGGGGTTTTGTTTGTGGCTGGGTCGAGAGTAGTGGGGTGGTCGTTCTAAAGCCGACACCCCATCAACACGGCGTCATCCCCGTAGTCAGCCAGCTTCTCCGCATACCCACCAGCGGCGATCGCCGCGTACCCAAGCCTGCGCCACCACACAGCCGCCGATTGCACGGCGATCAGGCGCGACGACCGCAAGCCATCCGCCAGCGCGGCATCGCGGGCCGCCGCGTAAAGCCGTTGCGCCAGGCCCATTCCCCGGCCGACCGGCGCCACCGCCATGTCATGCACGAACCAGGTGAGCGCGGCCCCCGGCATCCAGTCACGCGCCAGCACGCCATCGAGGGGCGGCAACGCGTCTTTGGGCCAGGGGTGTGTGAACAGGTACGCCGCCAGCGCGCCATCTGGCAGGGCGGCTGCCCAGCAGGTGTCGGGGGATAGCGCCAGCCGGCTGGCGAGGGCATTGGAGGATTCGAGCAACATGTCGCCGTAGCACTGCGCCTGGACGGCGAGCACGGCGGGCATGTCGGCGACCGCTAATGGCCGCAGGACGATTTCAGACATCCAGCGATTATAAATGGGCTCACATTGGGGTCCTCCCGGACAGCGTTTACGTGGTCTGTGCTGGCCGGGAGCATGTCTCTACAATGGCCCGAAACGATAACGAAGAAACTGCCTCGAATCCCTTTCAGCCGATTTGGAGCCGTCGCCTTGTGTGGCGGACCGGAGGAAATTGATGTCCGAAGTGCGCAAATCGAAGCGACTTTGGCGAGGTATAGCGAAGTTGCCAAAACTTGCTGCCATCCTGGCAGTTCTGCGGTGCGGGCCGCGGAGCGCCATATCGTGGGGCCTGGTTGCCTGTGCCGCGAGCACGGCGACGGCGCTCGCGCAACCGCCCGCCATCGCGCAGCTGGCAAGCATTCCCAGCGCCGGTCGTTCGGAGATGAGTCGTCCGGTGTCATTTCCGGCACGTCCCATCAGGATGATCGTTCCGTTTCCTGCGGGCGGTGTGTCCGACGCCGTCGCGCGGCTGCTGGCCGAGCGGCTGTCGGCGCGGCTCGGCGTGCCGATCGAGGTCGACAATCGTCCCGGAGCCTCGGGCACCATGGCTGGCGACGTGGTGGCGAAGGCAAGCTCCGATGGTCACACGTTGCTGTTCCATCAGGCCAACATGCTGATCCAGCCTGGTCTGGAGCCTGTGCCATACGATGTCATTCGAGACTTCGTGCCGGTGGGCCGTGTGGCGACAATGCCGCTGTTCCTGGTCATCGACGGTCGCCTGCCCATGCAGACGCCCCAGCAGTGGGCCACCGCGGTACGCTCGAATCCGGGCTCCTACAGCTATGGCTACGGCCAGCCCGGCAGTCCATCTCACCTGTATGCCGAGTACGCCGTGCGGGGGCTCCCGAATGCGGTCCCGCTGGTGACGGCCAAGGGCGAGAGTGCAGTCGTGCAGGAAATGCTGGCCGGTCGCATCAGCGCCTGCTTTTGCTCGTACGTATCGATCCAGCAACACATCCGCTCGGGTGCGCTGCGCATGATCGCCGTGACCGGTGTGGCGCGTTCGCCTCTTGCGCCGCAGGTGCCAACGCTGCAGGAGTCTGGCATCGAAGGCTATGCCGCCGCCGCGTGGTATGGCGTGATGGTGCCGGCGAAGACGCCGCGGGCGATTGTGGCCAGGCTGGCGAACGAACTCGACAACGTCACCGAAGAGCGCGAAGTGCGTGCCCGGATGCTTGCCGCGGGCCTCACGCCGATGCAGGACTCACCTGAGGCATTCGCTACGGCCATCCGCTCCGAATCGACCCAGTGGCAGGCCATTCTGCGCCAGACAGGGCAACACGGCGATCCCTGAAATGTCTTCTGCCCAGCGAAGATACTTCTCTTAACGATTGTTATCGTTTCCGGAACAGTGCGGTCACCATTTGGAACCGGCGCTGGGTAGGTACTAGCCCTTATAATGGCGGACTGTCCAAAAACGGTGACAATGTGACCGCTACTGTGCCGAACCCTTCTGGCCAAGTATTTGCTGGCCCGAATGTTGTCGAACTCGCGGATGTCGATTTTGCATACGCGGCTGGCGACAAGCCCATCCTTTCCGGCCTTTCCATGCGCTTTCCGCGCGGGAAGGTGGTGGCCGTCATGGGTGGCTCCGGCTGTGGCAAGACCACGGTCATGCGCCTCATCGGCGGCATGGTGCGCCCGCAGCGCGGCAGCGTCACTTTCAACGGTGCCGACATCGACGCCATGGACCAGAAGGGCCTGTATGCGGTCCGGCGACAGATGGGAATGTTGTTCCAGTTTGGCGCGCTGTTCACTGACTTGTCGGTATTCGACAACGTTGCATTTCCGCTGCGCGAACACACCGATCTGCCGGAGTCGATGATCCGGGATCTGGTGCTGATGAAGCTCAACGCAGTGGGGCTGCGCGGCGCACGCGACCTCATGCCCGCGCAGATTTCGGGCGGCATGGCGCGACGCGTGGCGCTAGCCCGCGCCATAGCGCTGGACCCCGCGCTACTGATGTACGACGAGCCGTTCGCCGGCCTCGACCCGATCTCGCTCGGCCTGACCGCAAGCCTGATCCGGAATCTCAACGACGCGCTCGGCGCGACCACGATCATCGTCTCGCATGACGTGAACGAGACATTCCTGATCGCCGATTACGTCTATTTCATCGCCAACGGCCGTATCGCGGCGGAAGGCACGCCCGAGGCGATGCGCGGCTCGGATGATCCATTCGTGCGCCAGTTCGTTCACGCCGAGGTGGACGGTCCGGTGCCGTTCCACTATGCCGGTCCGGCACTGGCCGAAGATTTCGGCGTAGGAGGCGCGAAGTGAACGGCTTCTTTACCTCGATTGGCTCGACGGTACGCCAGTTCGTCGGCGGCCTGGGTCATGCCTCGCGCATGTTCCTGACGATGCTGGCGCTTTCGCCCGCGCTGTTGCGCCGCTTCCGGCTGGTGACCGACCAGGTGTTCTTCGTCGGCAACCTTTCGCTCGTGATCATCGCAGTGTCGGGCTTGTTCGTCGGGTTTGTGCTGGGTCTGCAGGGCTACTACACACTGAACCGCTTCGGTTCGGAGCAGGCGCTGGGCCTTCTGGTAGCCCTGTCGCTGGTGCGCGAGCTGGGCCCGGTGGTGGCGGCGCTGCTGTTCGCTGGCCGCGCTGGCACGTCGCTGACGGCCGAAATCGGCCTGATGAAGGCCGGCGAGCAACTCAGCGCCATGGAGATGATGGCCGTGAACCCGCTGCAGCGCGTGATCGCCCCGCGTTTCTGGGCCGGCGTGATCGCCATGCCAGTGCTGGCCACGATCTTCAGCGCCCTGGGTGTCCTGGGTGGCTATCTGGTCGGCGTGCAACTGATTGGTGTGGACGCCGGCGCATTCTGGTCGCAGATGCAGAACGGCGTCGATGTGCGCGCGGACGTGCTCAACGGCGTGATCAAGAGCTTTATTTTCGGTATCACCGTGACGTTCATCGCGCTGTATCAAGGTTTCGAAGCCAAGCCGACCCCGGAGGGCGTATCGCGCGCCACCACGCGTACCGTAGTACTGGCCTCGCTGGCCGTGCTGGGACTGGATTTCCTGCTGACCGCGCTGATGTTCAGCTAGGCCAGCCGCACCGATCGCATGAGAAAGAGAATCGCATGAAGAAGACTACGCTCGACTACTGGGTAGGGGTGTTCGTGGTACTGGGCTTTGCCGCGCTGCTGTTCCTGGCGCTCAAGGCCGGCAACATGAGCAGCTTCTCGTTCCAGGAGACCTACACGGTTACCGCGCAGTTCGACAACATCGGCGGACTGAAGCCGCGCGCGCCGATCAAGAGCGCGGGGGTGGTGGTTGGCCGCGTCGCATCCATCCGCCTCGACGACAAGAACTACATGGCCACGGTGGAGCTGAACCTCGACAAGCGCTACCAGTTTCCGAAGGACACGTCGGCCAAGATCCTGACGTCGGGCCTGCTCGGCGAGCAGTACATCGGCCTCGAGGCCGGTGGCGACACGGCGATGCTGGCGCAGGGTGGCAAGATCACGATGACCCAGTCGGCGGTGGTGCTTGAAAACCTGATTGGCCAGTTCCTCTACAACAAGGCGGCCGATGCCGGCGCCGGTGGTGGATCGACGTCGTCAGGCTCGGGCGCCGCGGCGCTGCCTGCAGCGCCCGGTACTGGCGGGAGTGGCAAATGATGGTCTTGCAGCGCCTGGCCGTTGCATCGCTGGCGGCGCTTGCCCTGGCGGGTTGCGCAACGGGCCCGAACGCGAATCCCGCGGACCCACTGGAGCCGTTCAACCGCGGCGTCAGCACGTTCAACGACAAGCTCGACACCTATGCGCTGAAACCGGTGGCCACCGTCTATTCGGACTACACGCCGACGCCGGTGCAGATTGCGGTCGGCAATTTCTTCTCGAACGTCAGTGACGTCTACTCCGCGGCGAACAATCTGCTGCAGGGCAAGCCGTCGCGCGCGGCAGAGGACACGATGCGCGTGGCGATCAACAGTGTGCTCGGCATCGGGGGCCTGATCGATATCGCCACGCCGGCCGGCCTGCCGAAGTACAAGGAAGACTTCGGCCAGACCATGGGCGTGTGGGGTGTGCCTGCGGGGCCGTACCTGGTGCTGCCGCTTTTCGGGCCGAGCAGCGTGCGGGATACCGCAGGCATGATCGTGGACCGCTTCTCGGACCCGACCACCTATATCTCGCCCTGGTATGCCGGCCTGGGCCTGCAGACCGTCCGCGTGATCGACACGCGCGCGCAATTGCTTGGCGCGTCGAGCCTGATCGAGGCAGCGGCGCTGGACCGTTATTCGTTCCTGCGCGATTCATACCTGCAGCGGCGCAACTACCTGATTCACGACGGTGAGGTGCCGGACAAGGATGGGGGCGCGCCGGACGAAAAGCAGGACGACAACAGCGCGCCCGCGCAGCCATCCGCACCGGCGCCTGCCACGCCCACAACCCCAGCAAGTCCGAAGGCGGGTTGATTGCCCCGCCAGGCCAGTGCTGACAACGACCTGTGTCGCCTGTGAGCACGCTGTGAGCCCTGCAACAAAGTGTTTGAATGTGGTGTTTGGAACATTTTGCGCCCCGCGCTTGCCCAACGCCTGTGTTTCAATGGTTCCGGTACCCGGCAGCGTCCAGGCCGGACCAGAATCGAAAGGATATTCACGATGATCAAGCGACTGCTGCTTCCCTTCCTCACCGTTTTCGCCTTCGCCGGTGCCGCGCACGCCCAGCAGGCGGCGGACACGTCTACCCCTGACGGCCTGGTCAAGTCCGTGGTCAACGACGTGATGACCAGCGTGCGCGCGGATAAGGACATGCAGGCCGGCAACATTGGCAAGATCTCGGCGCTGGTGGAGCAGAAGATCCTGCCGAACGCCAATTTCACCAAGACCACGCAGATCGCGATGGGCCGTAACTGGTCGAAGGCGTCGCCCGAGCAGCAGAAGGTCATCACCGACGAGTTCAAGACGCTGCTGATCCGCACGTACGCGGGCGCCATCGCGCAGATTCGCGACCAGCAGGTCCAGTTCCGTCCGTACCGCGGCGCGCCTGAGGACACCGATGCCACGATCCGCACCCAGGTGATCAACAAGGGCGAGCCGATCCAGCTCGACTACCGTCTCGAGAAGACCGCGCAAGGCTGGAAGGTCTACGACATCAACGTGCTGGGCGCCTGGCTGACCGAGGCCTACAAGGGCAGCTTCAACACGATCGCCAACCAGCAGGGCGTCGACGGCATCATCAAGACGCTGCAGGACCGCAACCGCCAGTTGGCCAGCGCCAAGGGCTGATCCGGATTTCGTTGCGGCGCACCACGTCGCAACGATCTGGTCTACAATGACCGTTCGCTCCCGCCTGCAACCGCTGAGCGGGAGCGTTTCATTTCCATCTCCCTGATTCCACGACCTTTCATGCCCGCCCTTGGCAATTCGCTGACCAACCGCAACGCCGCCACTGTGCTGCGTGACGGGCTGTCGCGCGTGACGCAGGGCGAAGTGACGGTCGACTGCAGCGCGCTGCAGCAGGTCGATTCGGCTGCCGTTGCCGTGCTGCTGGCCTGGCAACGTGTCGCGTCGCGGCGCGGGCAGACCCTGGCATTGAGCGGCGTGCCCGCCCAGTTGCGGTCGCTGGCCAGTCTCTATGGCGTCGATGGCCTGCTGGGTCTCGCCTCGGCCGCCGATCACGCGGACCATCACCACCGACATTGAACCGGCATCCGTTGCCGCGCGCCAGCAGCTTTCGCGCGTAGCCATGCGATGCCTCGGCGTCCGACCGAGGGTCGGCGTCGCGTCGAGCAAAGCGGGGTTTCCCCTGCATCCCCTATAATTCCGGGTTGTTCGTCCCCAAGTCGTCCCCAAGTGTCCTGACACGATTCCCCCAGGTGCTGCGCGGCTAACCTCAAGGGCGTTCCCCAACTCAAGATAGGCCGGCCGCAAAGCGGCCCAGTCACAAGACATTCGGCCATGAAAGCCATCGAAATTACCGATGTCCGCAAGCGCTACCGCAATCTGCAGGCGCTCAAGGGGGTCAGTTTCAGCGTCGAGCGCGGCGAGTTTTTCGGCCTGCTCGGGCCCAACGGCGCGGGCAAGACCACGCTGATCTCGATCCTCGCGGGCCTGAACCGCGCCAATTCGGGACGCGTCAGCGTGCTTGGCCACGACGTCGTGGACGACTACCGCATGGCGCGCCGCATGCTGGGCGTGGTGCCGCAGGAACTGGTCTTCGACCCGTTCTTCACGGTGCGCGAGACCCTGCGCCTGCAATCGGGCTACTTCGGGCTGACGCGCAACGACGACTGGATCGACGAGATCATGGCCAACCTCGATCTCACGAACAAGGCGGACAGCAACATGCGCCAGCTCTCGGGCGGCATGAAGCGCCGCGTGCTGGTGGCGCAGGCGCTGGTGCACCGGCCGCCCGTGATCGTGCTGGACGAGCCGACCGCCGGCGTGGACGTGGAACTGCGCCAGACGCTCTGGAAATTCATCTCGCGCCTGAACCGCGAGGGCCACACGATCATCCTGACCACCCACTACCTGGAAGAAGCCGAGGCGCTGTGCGATCGCATCGCCATGCTCAAGTTCGGGGAAGTGGTGGCGCTGGACCGCACCAGCAACCTGCTGACCCAGTTTGCCGGGCTGCAACTGGTGCTCACGCTGTCACGGGGCACGCTGCCGCCGGCGCTGGAAGCGCTGCGCACGCCGTCCAACCCGGGGGAGCGCGCGCATCGCCTGCGCCTGTCCGGATACGAAGCCGTGGAGCCGATTCTGGCTGCGCTGCGGGAAGCCGGTTGCGAGATCGAAGACATGGAAATCAGCAAGGCCGACCTCGAGGACGTGTTCGTCCAGATCATGCGCCGCGAAGGCCAGATGCCGGGCGCCCTGCCCAATACCGCGATGGAGGCTGCGGCATGAAGAACCCGGCTGAAATCGACGTTGCCGAGCAGCAGCGCCTGGAGTCGATGGCCGTGGGTGGCCTGATCGGCTTCCGCACGTTGCTCTACAAGGAGGTGCTGCGCTTCTGGAAGGTGTCCTTCCAGACCGTGGCCGCGCCGGTCCTGACCGCCGTGCTGTACCTGTTGATCTTCGGCCACGTGCTGGAAGACCGCGTGCGCGTCTACGACCAGATCAGCTATACCGCGTTCCTGGTGCCGGGCCTGGTAATGATGAGCGTGCTGCAGAATGCGTTCGCGAATAGCTCGTCGTCGCTGATCCAGTCAAAGATCACGGGCAACCTGGTGTTCATCCTGCTGCCGCCGCTGTCGCACTGGGAAATGTTTGGCGCCTACGTGGTAGCGTCGATCATCCGTGGTCTCTGCGTCGGCCTGGGCGTGCTGCTGGTGACCGCCTGGTTCGCCAACCTGCATTTCGCCCATATCGGCTGGATCCTGGTGTTCGGCCTGATGGGCGCGGGCATTCTCGGCACGCTGGGCCTGATCGCCGGCATCTGGGCCGAAAAATTCGACCAGCTGGCCGCGTTCCAGAACTTCCTGATCATGCCGGCGACGTTCCTGTCTGGCGTCTTCTATTCCATACATTCGCTGCCGGCGTTCTGGCAGGCTGTGTCCCACGCGAACCCGTTCTTCTACATGATCGACGGCTTCCGCTATGGCTTCTTCGGCGTGTCGGACGTGCCGCCGCTGCAGAGCCTGGCCGTCGTGGTCGTGGCCTTCGTGGTGCTGGCGGCGCTGGCGCTGCGGCTGCTGCGCAACGGATACAAGCTACGGTACTGATGTGCCGCCCTAACGGATTCAACCAGAGATAGACATGCTGCCAACACCGGAACAAGTCAGGGATTACATTGCCCAAGGATTGCCCTGCGAACATCTGGAAGTGGACGGCGACGGCCAGCACTTCTTCGCGACGATCGTGAGCGCGGAGTTCGATGGCAAACGCCTGATCCAGCGGCACCAGCGTGTGTACGCGGCGCTGGGAGAGCGGATGCGCGCGGAGATCCACGCGCTGTCGATGAAGACGCTGACCCCCGCCGAATGGCAGGCCGGCAGCAAGTAAGCGGCGTTCCGCACCACAGAACAACTTTGCCGGCTGGGCGTGTGCCCGGCTGGGACTACTGACAGAACATGGACAAATTCCAGATCCAGGGCAATGGGCCGCTCAAGGGCGAAATCCGCATCTCGGGCGCCAAGAACGCTGCGCTGCCGATCCTGTGCGCCGGCCTGCTGACCGCCGATACGGTGACCATCGGCAACGTTCCCGACCTGCAGGACACGCGCACCATGCTCAAGCTGCTGCGCCAGATGGGCATGAAGGCCGAAATGGTCGACGGCGTCGCCACGTTGCAGGGTGCCGACATCAACTCGCCCGAAGCGTCGTACGACCTCGTGAAGACGATGCGCGCGTCGATTCTCGTGCTCGGGCCGCTGGTGGCGCGCTTTGGCGAGGCACGTGTATCGCTGCCCGGTGGTTGCGGCATTGGCGCGCGTCCGGTGGACCAGCACATCAAGGGCCTGCAAGCGATGGGCGCCGAGATCACCATCGAGCACGGTTTCATCCATGCCCGCGCCAATCGTCTGAAGGGCGCTCGCGTGGTCACGGACATGATCACCGTGACCGGCACCGAGAACCTGCTGATGGCGGCCACGCTGGCCGAAGGCGAGACCGTGCTTGAAAACGCCGCGCGCGAGCCCGAGGTCACCGATCTGGCCGAACTGCTGGTGAAGATGGGCGCCAAGATCGAGGGCATCGGTACCGACCGCCTGGTGGTGCAGGGCGTGGATCGCCTGCACGGCGCCGAGCACAAGGTAGTGGCCGACCGCATCGAGGCGGGCACGTTCCTGTGCGCCGCAGCGGCCACGCTTGGCGACATCGTGCTGCGCGGCATCCCGCCGATGATTCTCGACGCCGTGCTGATCAAGCTGCGCGAAGCCGGCGCTACCGTGGAAACCGGTGATGACTGGATTCGTCTGGCCATGTCTCAGCGCGCGCAGGCCGTGAGCTTCCGCACCTCCGAATACCCGGCGTTCCCGACCGACATGCAGGCGCAATTCATGGCGCTCAATGCCGTGGCCGAGGGTACCGCGCGTATCACGGAGACGATCTTCGAGAACCGCTTCATGCACGTGCAGGAACTGAACCGCCTGGGCGCCAACATCACCGCCGAAGGCAATACGGCCGTGGTGACCGGTGTGCCGCGACTGTCCGGCGCCAGCGTGATGGCCACCGACCTGCGCGCGTCGGCCAGTCTCGTGATCGCGGGTCTGGTGGCGGATGGCGAGACGATGATCGACCGCATCTACCACCTGGATCGTGGCTACGACCGCATGGAGAACAAGCTGTCCGCGGTCGGCGCGAAGATCCTCCGCATCAGCTGAGGCACGACGCCCGCCACGAACGATGCCGAAACGGCAAGCCGCCCCCGAACACTGCTGAAGAATCTACGATGAGCCCCGCTTTCAATGCTTCGCCCGACCAGCTTACGCTGGCACTGTCAAAGGGCCGCATCTTCAAGGAAACGCTGCCACTGCTGGCTGCCGCCGGCATTCAGGTGACAGAGGATCCCGAGACTTCGCGCAAGCTGATCCTGCCCACGTCCGATCCGGCTGTGCGCGTGATCATCGTGCGTGCGTCGGACGTGCCGACCTACGTGCAGTACGGCGCGGCCGATTTCGGCGTGGCCGGCAAGGACGTGCTGATGGAACATGGCATGGCCGGCCTCTACGCGCCGATCGACCTGAACATCGCGCGCTGCCGCATGTCTGTGGCAGTGCCGGCCGGCTTCGACTACGTCAATGCGGTGCGCCAGGGTGCGCGCCTGGCCGTGGCCACCAAGTACGTGCAGACCGCGCGCGAGCACTTCGCGAAGAAGGGCGTGCACGTCGATCTGATCAAGCTCTACGGTTCGATGGAACTGGGGCCGCTGGTGGGGCTGTCCGACGCGATTGTCGATCTGGTCAGCACCGGTAGCACCTTGCGCGCCAATAACCTCGTCGAGGTGGAGGAGATCGTCCAGATCTCGTCGCGTCTGGTGGTCAACCAGGCAGCGCTCAAGCTCAAGCGCGAACGGCTGGCGCCGATTCTCGATGCATTTGAACGGGCCTCGGCCGCGCTCGCCTGAGGCGGGCAGTGACCGGAGACCCGCGAGGAAAGAAGTCATGAACGATACCGAAATGGAAAACCTGTCGATCCGCCGGCTTGATTCGCGCGAGCCCGGTTTCGCCGGCGCGCTGCGTCAGGTGCTGGCGTTCGAAGCATCCGAAGACGAGGCGATCGACCGCGCTGCTGCCGATATCCTGGCCGATGTGCGCCGCCGTGGCGACGAGGCCGTGCTCGAGTACACGCGCCGCTTCGATCGCATGGAAGCCGCGTCGATGTCGGCGCTGGCATTGTCGCAATCTGAACTCGAAGCCGCGCTGGAGGACCTCGAGCCGAAGCGCCGCGCCGCGCTGGAAGCTGCCGCTGCCCGCGTGCGTGCGTACCACGAGAAGCAGAAAATCGAATGCGGCAGCCATAGCTGGGAATACACCGAGGCCGATGGCACGATGCTGGGCCAGAAGGTGACCCCGCTCGATCGCGTGGGCCTCTATGTGCCGGGTGGCAAGGCTGCCTACCCGTCGTCGGTGCTGATGAATGCGATTCCGGCGCGCGTGGCTGGCGTCAAGGAAGTCATCATGGTCGTGCCGACGCCGGGCGGCGTGCGTAACGAACTGGTGCTGGCCGCCGCGCAGATCGCCGGTGTCGATCGCGTGTACACGATCGGTGGCGCGCAGGCCGTGGGCGCGCTCGCGTACGGCACTGCCACGCTGCCGCAGGTCGACAAGATCGTCGGCCCGGGCAATGCCTACGTGGCCGCCGCCAAGCGCCGCGTGTTCGGCACGGTCGGTATCGACATGATCGCCGGCCCGTCGGAAATCCTCGTGATCTGCGATGGCACCACCGACCCCGACTGGGTGGCGATGGACCTGTTCTCGCAGGCCGAGCACGACGAGCTCGCGCAATCGATCCTGCTGTGCCCGGATGCCGAGTACCTGAACCGCGTGCTGGAAAGTATCCAGCGCCAGTTGCCGACGATGCCCCGCCGCGAGGTCATCGCCGCGTCGCTGTCGGGCCGTGGCGCACTGGTCAAGGTGCGCGACATGGAGGAAGCCTGCGAGATTGCCAACGCGATCGCGCCGGAGCACCTCGAGATCTCCGCCGAGAATCCGCGTCAGTGGAGCGAGAAGATTCGCCATGCCGGCGCCATCTTCCTGGGCCGTTACACGAGCGAGTCGCTCGGCGACTACTGTGCCGGCCCGAACCACGTGCTCCCCACCTCGCGCACCGCCCGTTTCTCGTCGCCGCTGGGTGTCTATGACTTCCAGAAGCGTTCGAGCCTGATCGAGGTGAGCGAGAACGGTGCGCAGATGCTTGGCCAGATCGCTGCCGAGCTTGCCTATGGCGAAGGCCTGCAGGCCCACGCGCGCAGTGCCGAGTACCGCTTCAAACGTTAAGCCGGATTCATCAAAGCAGGACCAACGAGGACCATCATGTCAGCCGTAGACCCATCCCTGATCGAACGCATCATCCGTGACGACGTGCGCGCCATGGGCGCCTACCACGTGGCCGATTCGCACGGACTGGTGAAGCTCGACGCGATGGAGAATCCGTACCGGCTGCCGCCCGAACTGCGCGCGCAACTGGCCGCGCGGCTCGGCGAGGTCGCGCTGAATCGCTATCCGGTGCCGAGCAGCGAGGCGCTGCGCGCCAGGCTCAAGACGGTGATGAACGTGCCGGCCGGCATGGATGTGCTGCTGGGCAATGGCTCCGACGAAATCATCAGCATGTTGTCGCTGGCCGCGGCCAGGCCGGGCGCCAAGGTGATGGCGCCGGTGCCGGGCTTCGTCATGTACGCGATGTCGGCGCAGTTCGCCGGGCTCGAGTTCGTTGGTGTGCCGCTGCGCCCGGACTTCACGCTGGACCGCGCGGCAATGCTGGCGGCGATGGCCGAGCACAAGCCCGCCATCATCTATCTGGCCTACCCGAACAACCCGACGGGCAACCTGTTCGACGCTGACGATATGGCGGCGATCGTGCGCGCCGCCCAGGGCGAGGTGTGCCAGAGCCTGGTGGTGGTCGACGAGGCGTACCAGCCGTTCGCGCAGGAAAGCTGGATGCCGCGCCTGACGGAATTCGGCAACCTGCTGGTCATGCGGACCGTGTCAAAGCTTGGTCTGGCCGGTATTCGCCTGGGCTATGTAGCCGGCGCGCCCGAATGGCTGTCGCAGCTCGACAAGGTGCGCCCGCCGTACAACGTCAACGTGCTGACCGAAGCCACCGCGCTGTTCGCTCTCGAACACGTGGCCGTACTGGATGACCAGGCCGCCAGGTTGCGTGCCGAACGGTCGAAACTGGTCGAGGTCATGGCCGGCATGCCGGGCGTGACGGTGTTCCCGAGCGCGGCCAACTTCGTGCTGGTGCGCGTGCCGAATGCTGCACAGATCTTCGATCGCCTGCTCGCCCGGAAGGTATTGATCAAGAACGTGAGTAAAATGCACACGTTGCTGGCCAACTGTCTGCGCGTGACGGTCAGCACTCCGGAAGAAAACGCGCAGTTTCTTGAGGCATTCAAGGCCTCGTTGCAGGATTAACCCCACCATGCGTGTCGCAGAGGTCACCCGCAATACTTCGGAAACGCAGATCCGCGTTTCGCTGAATCTCGATGGCACTGGCCGCCAGAAACTGGCGTCCGGCGTGCCGTTCCTCGACCACATGCTGGATCAGATTGCCCGCCATGGCATGTTCGACCTCGAGGTCGAGGCCACGGGCGATACCCATATCGACGATCACCATACGGTGGAAGACGTCGGCATCACGCTGGGCCAGGCCGTGGCGCGCGCCATTGGCGACAAGAAGGGCATCACGCGCTATGGGCACAGCTACGTGCCGCTCGACGAGTGCCTGTCGCGGGTGGTGATCGACTTCTCGGGCCGTCCGGGCCTGGAATTCCACGTGCCGTTCACGCGCGCCCGTGTGGGTAGCTTCGACGTTGACCTGACGATCGAGTTCTTCCGCGGTTTCGTCAATCACGCCGGCGTGACACTCCATATCGACAATATTCGCGGCATCAACGCCCACCATCAATGCGAAACGGTGTTCAAGGCCTTCGGGCGTGCGCTGCGCATGGCGGTGGAGCTGGATCCGCGCGCGGCCAACATGATTCCGTCGACCAAGGGCACGCTCTAAGCCAGGCTGATCTCACGCGCCACCCTGTAGGCGTGCCGGCTGGTTGCGGCGCCCGCTGACTACCACCGACACCCGCACCCGATGGATACGCTCAAGTCCTTCATCTCGCTGCTGGCGCTGATCAATCCGATCGGGGCGATCCCGTTCTTCATCAGCCTGACCAGCCAGCAGACCGAGGCGGAAAAGCTGCGGACCATCAAGACGGCATCGGTATCGGTGGCGATCGTGGTGGGGGTCTCGGCGTTGCTCGGCCAGCAGATCATCGAGTTCTTCAATATCTCGGTGGCCTCGCTGGAAGTGGGTGGCGGCTTGCTCATGGTCATGATGGCCATGAACATGCTGAACGCGCAGACCAGTCGTACCAAGGCCACGCCGGAGGAAGAGAATGAGGCCGAAGCCAAGGCCAGTATCGCGGTGGTGCCGCTGGCGCTGCCGCTGCTGACCGGGCCGGGGTCGATCAGTACCGTGATCGTCTATGCGGGCAAGACGCAGCACTGGTACCAGTTGCTGATCCTGGTTGGCATTGGCGTGCTGCTTGGCGCTGTGGTGTATGTGACGTTCCGCGCGGCTGACCCCATCGCGCGGGTGATCGGACAGACCGGGATCAATATTGGCACGCGCCTGATGGGTCTAATACTCTCGGCGCTTGCCGTTGAATTCATTGTGGACGGGCTGAAGACATTGTTGCCTGTTTTGAAATCATGACTACCATAGCAATTGTGGATTACGGCATGGGCAACCTGCGCTCGGTAGCGCAGGCCCTGCGCACGGCGGCGCCGGAGGCGGATGTCCAGGTTGTGGATCGCCCGGAAGCGATCCGCGCGGCAGACCGCGTGGTGCTGCCGGGGCAGGGCGCGATGCCTGACTGCATGGGCGCGCTCGGCAATTCCGGCCTGCAGGAGGCGGTGCTGGAAGCCGCCGCGACCAAGCCGATGCTGGGCGTGTGCGTTGGCGAACAGATGCTGTTCGAACGTAGCAGCGAAGCTCGTGCGGGCGAAGGCAGCACGCCGGCGCTGGGGCTGATGCCCGGCGAGGTGATTCGCTTTGAACTGGAAGGCATGATGCAGCCCGACGGCTCGCGCTACAAGGTGCCGCAGATGGGATGGAACCGGGTACGCCAGTCGAAGCCACATCCGCTGTGGAACGGCATTCCGGACAACAGCTGGTTTTACTTCGTGCACAGCTACTATGTGCACGCGCAGGATCCGGCCCATATCGCCGGCGAGACTGAATATGGCGTCGTGTTTACCAGTGCGGTGGCACGCGATAATATTTTCGCCACGCAGTTTCACCCGGAGAAGAGCGCCACGATGGGTTTGCAGCTATACCGGAATTTCGTGCACTGGAATCCGTAAAGCGTCAGAAGCACCTGTTACCTGAAGCGCCAGTAATACCGTACAGCGATCACCTTTTCGTTCAGAGCCACCAACCAGACTGCGCATCTTTTGCCAAACTGACATGACCTGAGCGCCGACGCCCGGCGTCGGAATCGCTACCTTTTTCCCTTTACACAACCACCACGCTCGTCACGCATATGTTGCTCATTCCGGCCATCGACCTGAAGGACGGTCAGTGTGTACGCCTCAAACAAGGCGACATGGACCAGGCCACCGTCTTTTCCGAAGATCCCGCCGCCATGGCACGTCACTGGGTCAACCAGGGCGCGCGTCGCCTGCATCTGGTCGACTTGAATGGCGCATTCGTTGGCAAGCCACGCAACGAAGCCGCCATCAAGGCCATCATTGCCGAGGTTGGCGACGAGATCCCCGTCCAGCTTGGCGGCGGCATCCGCGATCTGAATACCATCGAGCGCTGGCTCGATGACGGCCTGTCGTACGTGATCATCGGCACGGCTGCGGTGAAGAACCCCGGCTTCCTCAAGGACGCCTGCGCCGCATTCGGCGGCCACATCATCGTCGGCCTCGATGCCAAGGACGGCAAGGTGGCCACCGATGGCTGGAGCAAGCTGACCGGCCATGAGGTCGCGGACCTGGCACGCAAGTACGAAGACTACGGCGTGGAGTCGATCATCTACACCGACATCGGTCGCGACGGCATGCTGCAGGGCATCAATATCGACGCCACGGTCAAGCTGGCCCGGTCGATGTCGATCCCGGTGATCGCCAGCGGCGGCCTGTCGAACATGGCCGACATCGACCAGCTTTGCGCCGTGGAAGGCGAAGGCGTGGAAGGCGTGATCTGCGGCCGCGCGATCTACTCGGGCGACCTGAATTTCGCGGCGGCCCAGGCCCACGCGGACAAGCTGGGCGCGGAGTAATCCAAGCTCGCGCGCCACAACCAGCCGTCGCCGATGCGGGCGACGGCGGGCAAGGAACCTCATGTTAGCCAAACGTATCATCCCCTGCCTGGACGTGACCAATGGGCGGGTGGTCAAGGGTGTCAATTTCGTCGAGCTGCGCGACGCGGGCGATCCCGTCGAGATCGCGCGGCGCTACGACGAGCAAGGTGCTGATGAAATCACATTTCTCGACATCACGGCAACCAGCGACGGCCGCGACCTGATCCTGCACATCATCGAGGCGGTGGCGTCGCAGGTGTTCATCCCGCTGACCGTCGGGGGTGGCGTGCGCACCGTGGAAGACGTGCGGCGGCTGCTGAATGCAGGCGCAGACAAGATCAGCGTGAACTCGTCTGCCATCGCCAATCCGCAGCTCGTGTCCGACGCAACGGGCAAGTACGGTTCGCAGTGCATCGTGGTGGCCATCGACGCCAAGCGCAGCTCCGCCCCCGGCGAACCGCCGCGCTGGGAAGTGTTCACTCACGGCGGCCGCAAGGCCACCGGGCTCGATGCAGTGGAGTGGGCCCGCGAGATGGCGCGCCGCGGCGCGGGCGAGATTCTGCTGACCAGCATGGATCGCGATGGCACGAAGAGCGGGTTCGACCTCGAACTGACACGCGCTGTCAGCGACGCGGTGCCCGTGCCCGTTATTGCATCTGGCGGGGTCGGTGGCCTGCAGGATCTGGCCGATGGCATCCGTCTGGGACACGCCGACGCCGTACTGGCCGCCAGCATCTTCCACTATGGCGAGCACACCGTTGGTGAGGCAAAGGCTTTCATGGCCCGCGAGGGCATTCCCGTCCGGATGTGATCATGGCGAAGAAGTGGTTGAACAAGGTGAAGTGGGACGACAACGGTCTGGTGCCGGTGATCGTCCAGGAAGTGGGTTCCAACGACGTCCTGATGTTCGCGTTCATGAATCGCGACGCGTTGCAACGCACGGTGGAACTGGGCGAGGCCGTGTTCTGGTCGCGCTCGCGCAAGCGCCTGTGGCACAAGGGCGAGGAATCAGGCCACGTCCAGAAGGTGCATGAGATTCGTCTGGATTGTGACGAAGACGTGGTGTTGCTCAAGGTGACGCAGATCGACAGCATTGCCTGCCACACCGGTCGTCACTCGTGCTTTTTCCAGAAGTTCGAAGGCGATGTCGAGTCCGGCGACTGGCAGACCGTCGAGCCGGTGCTCAAGGACCCGTCCTCGATCTACGCGGCCAAGCCATGAGCGATAACCTGTCCCAGGCCGATATCCTGGCCCGCGTGGCGGCCACGCTGGAATCGCGCAAGCCCGAAAACGGTGGTGACCCGGAGAAATCCTATGTCGCCAAGCTGTTCAAGAAGGGCGACGACGCGATTCTCAAGAAGATCGGCGAGGAAGCTACCGAAACGGTCATGGCCGCCAAGGATGCGCGGGCTGCCGACCTTGCCGACGAAGCCGTGAGCAAGGTGGTCTACGAGGTAGCCGACCTGTGGTTCCACACCATGGTGCTGCTGGCTCGCATCGGCCGGACCCCAGAAGACGTCGTCAATGAACTGGCGCGCCGCGAAGGGTTGTCCGGACTGGTCGAGAAGGCCAGCCGCAAGGAGTAGGATACGAGTCACGCGGCCCGAACCGGTTCGGGCGCGGCTTGATCCTGGAGGGCATGATGGCGACGGACTATACCTCGCAAGTCACGACGACCGCGGATGCTGACAGGCTCGATGGCCTGCGCAAGCTCACGCACATTCTTTATGCGCTCTATGCAGTCCACTGGTTCACCGGTGGGATCACGGCGTTGATCGCGATCATCGTCAATTATGTGAAGCGCGACGACACTCGGGGCACGCTCTACGCTTCGCATTTCGCCTGGCAGATCCGCACGTTCTGGTGGTCTATTGTGTGGTTCGTTGTGGGTGGCTGCATGTTCGTCACGGTATTGCTGTTTCCGGTGGCGATCGGCTTGTGGAGTGTTCTGTCATTGTGGATGCTGTATCGTATCGTCAAAGGCTGGCTATATCTGAATGATCGCAAGCCGATGTATCCGGACGAGCAGTTCTGAGGCGTCCCAAGACGATGGCGGCAAGTCCGGAAGTGACTAGGCATAGTTCGGACAAGCTGCAACAAGATCTCCATGAAAACCCAGGACAATTGCATTTTCTGCAAGATCGTGGCCGGCCAGATTCCCTCGAACAAGGTGTATGAGGACGAAGACTTGCTGGCGTTTCACGATATCCACCCCAAAGCGCCGGTACACTTTCTGCTGATTCCTAAATCGCATGTCGATTCGTTAGCCGATTGCGGTCCCGGCGAATCGGATGTGCTTGCTAGAATGATGCTTAAGGTGCCCGAACTGGCACGCCAGGCCAGCTGCAACAATGGATTCCGGACGGTGATCAACACCGGCACCGACGGAGGGCAGGAAGTGTTCCACCTCCACATCCACGTGATGGGCGGACCGCGCAGCCAGTGGAAGGCGCCGGCGCCCTGACTGTTCGGGGCAACCAGGGTATGAGTGGACCGGGACGGATGTCGCGGTCCGGTGTCGCGCCGGCAACCGTCGCCCGGCGCGGCCTTTGAGGGACGGAACTACGGGGCCGGGCGGCAATCTTCTGACGCCCGCGGCTTTATCAGGAGCAAGAAATGGGTTCGTTTAGCATTTGGCACTGGCTGATCGTGCTGGTGATCGTCATGCTCGTTTTCGGTACCAAGAAGCTGCGCAATATCGGCCAGGATCTGGGTGGTGCGGTAAAGGGCTTCAAGGACGGCATGAAGGAAGGCAATACCGACGAGCCGGCCGCTCCGGCCAAGGAACTGCGCGATTCCACCACCATCGACGTCGAAGCCAAGGAAAAGTCGCGTCAGCAATAATTGTCTGACGGAATTTTCTCCTTGCCAGTCACCCTTGCGGCGGCCGCCGCCACGTACGTTGCGACGGCCTGCCATTCCTGTGTCCCTGTTCTGATGTCTGCATGATCGATCTCGGCATTTCCAAGCTGGCACTGATCGGCGCCGTCGCGCTGATTGTGATCGGCCCCGAGCGTTTGCCGAAGGTCGCGCGGACGGTCGGCGCGCTGGTCGGTCGCGCCCAGCGCTATATCAATGACGTCAAGGCCGAAGTCAGTCGCGAGGTGGAGCTCGAGGAACTGCGCAAGATGCGCACGGAATTCGAGAACGCCGCGCGCGACGTCGAGCAGACCATCCACAAGGAAGTCAGCGAGCACACCCAGGCGCTTAACGAAGCGTTTGATGGCTCGGCCTCGTCGTCATCGTCCAGCGATACGGGCTCGGGCTATGTGCCCAGCTGGGACAGCGCGCACAAGTCGCACAACGGCCGCAAGAGCTGGCGCGTCAAGCAGGGCGCGCGTCCGATCTGGTTCAAGCGTCAGCAGAGCACGCGCATGTGGGTGCAGTCCGGCGCCGCACGCGTGAAGCGCCACCGGCCCGCCAGTGGCCGCAACCGTTCCTTCTTCGAATAAGCATGGCGGGCTCCGCAGACCCCAACGACGAATCCCAGCAGGAAACCTTCATCTCCCACCTGATCGAATTGCGCGAGCGATTGGTCAAGGCGGTGGCGGGGGTGATTATCGTTTTCCTGGCCATGGTTTACTGGGCGCCGCAGATCTTCAATCTGTTCGCGGCCCCGCTACTGCATTCGCTGCCCAAGGGCGGACGCATGATCGTTACTGATGTTACCGGCTCGTTCTTCGTGCCGATGAAGGTGACCATGCTGGTCGCATTCCTTATCGCCTTGCCATGGGTGCTGTACCAGATCTGGCAGTTCGTGGCGCCGGGACTCTATCAGCATGAAAAGAAGCTGGTCGTGCCGCTGGTGTCCAGCACTTACGTGCTGTTCCTGTGCGGCGTCGCATTCGCGTACTTCCTGGTGTTCCCGACCGTGTTCCACTTCATGGCGCACTACAACGCGCCGCTTGGCGCGGACATGTCGACGGACATCGACAAATACCTGAGTTTCGCCATGACGACATTCCTGGCCTTCGGCATTACGTTCGAAGTGCCGGTAGTGGTGATCGTGCTGGTGAAATTCGGCGTGGTCGAGCTCGAGAAGCTCAAGCAAATCCGGCCTTATGTGATCGTCGGCGCATTTATCATCGCCGCAGTCGTCACGCCGCCGGATGTCATGTCGCAGCTCCTGCTGGCCGTGCCCTTGATCGCGTTGTACGAACTCGGGCTGCTGATGGCACGATTCGTCTCGAAACAGCCGCTTGGTGCACCTGCCGAGGGTGAAACCCAGGCAGATTGAGTTCCAGGACTTCAGTTAACGGTTGGTAATCCCTGAGACTGAATACTGCGCATTGCACCAATTTGGTGAAATCCTCCCCAATTGCTGTTGCTTCATCACAACAAGAAGCGTCGGTAAACCGCGTTTACGGCGAAAAAGACTTCTGGCGAGCAAGGGGGGTGACACATAATACGACGCAGACGTGAAGGTGAATGCGTCGCCCAAACACTTGGGCAACCAAGATTTCCCAATCAGTTGACAAGGAAAGTGTCGATATGAAGATGAAACTGTTTGCTGCTGCCGTCGCCGCTCTGGCCGCTGGTGGCGCCTATGCCCAGTCGAGCGTGACCCTGTACGGTGTGGTTGACGCTGGCGTCGAGTACGCTAACCACCAGCCGGGCGTGTCCGGTAGCCACGACGTCGTGCGCCTGAACTCGGGCGGCATGTCGGGCAGCCGTTGGGGCCTGCGTGGCGTTGAAGACCTGGGCGGTGGCCTGAAGGGCGTCTTCGTGCTGGAAAGCGGTTTCAACGTTGACACCGGTACGTCGGGCCAAAACAACCGTCTGTTCGGTCGTCAAGCCTTCGTCGGTATGCAAAGCCAGTTCGGCACGCTGACCCTGGGTCGCCATCAGACGCCGTTCTATGACTTCGGTCTGGCCTTCGACCCGATGGCCATCTCGCCGAACTACTCGATCACGGCTCAAGCTCCGGAGTTCCAGCAACGTGCTGACAACTCGATCAAGTACATCGGTACGTTCGGTGGCCTGACCGGCTCGCTGCTGTACAGCACCGGCTCGAACACGGCTGGCACGGCTAGCATCTACCAAGGCACCAGCGGCGAAGTTCCGGGTAACTACCACCTGGGCCGCGAGATGAGCGCAAGCGTGATGTACAACGGTGGCCCGTTCTCCGTTGGCGCGATCTATGACGAAACCAACGTTGGTATCGCTGCTGCTGACGGCGCCAAGATCCGCCGCGCTTCGGTTGCTGGTACGTACGCCTTCGGCCCGGCCAAGGTGTTCGCTGGCTACCGTTACGCTCACGGTCTGGGCGGCGCAGTTCTGCCCGGCGGTGTGAACACCGTTGACGGCGCTACGAAGATTGCGAACGTCTCGAACCTGTACTGGCTGGGCATGGGTTACCAGCTGACCCCGGCTCTGTCGCTGACCGGCGCCGCGTACTACCAAGACTTCCGCAACACCGGTGCTGATCCGTGGAGCTTCGTTGTGTCGACGGACTACGCTTTCTCGAAGCGTACGGACGCCTACTTCAACCTGGCCTACACGAAGAACAAGGACGGCTCGACTCTGGGCACGTCGTCGGCTAGCCCGGGCAGCGTTGGTGGCTCCGGCTTTGGCACGACTCTGGGTTCGTACAACCAGTTCGGCGCCATGGTTGGCCTGCGCCACAAGTTCTAATTTGATGCGGGTGTAAGCCCGCTTCAGATTGGATTCAGAACGCCGGCATCCGAAAGGATGTCGGCGTTTTGTTTTGTCCGGGGCCTTGATTGTGCGGGCGTACCGGCGCTAGGCTTCGGGCTCGAATTGGGGGCTACATCCGGTTCGATACTTGATGGCAACCGCTTAGCTGATCGATGACCAGGGCGATGCCGGGTACGCGGACACGGAAGGTGAGTAGCCCTCGTGCTGCCGGGCTGGGCGGGGTTGGCGAAGGCAGCGAGTCTGCGAGCTATGAGCGTAGGGGGCTTGGCTTCTCGTCCTCCTCGGCAGTACCTTCAGAATCCATGTGTGCCGAAGAGCGCCGTGTGGTCCCGGTTTGTGCCCGATGTACCCAAACGAATTGCTCTCCCAGCCGGCACAAACAAAAACCCCCCGTCACTACTGACGGGGGGTTTTGTATTGATATCTATGCCGGATGAATTACCAGCGAGCAGCGAGCCTGCCTACTCTTCCTCATCCAGCGGCATCGGCCTGCGCGGAGGAGGCGGGCGCTTGCCGATCGTGACAGTGAGTTCCGTCGGCTTGCCGCGTCGAATCACCTTCATCTTCGCCTCGGCGCCCGGTTTCAGCTGTGCAATCGCGTTGAGCAGGGCGGTGGTGTCCGAGATCGATTGATTGTCGACCGAGACCAGCACATCCCCAGGTTTGACGCCGGCCTTGTCCGCTGGCCCACCCTGGACCACCGCCGCAATCAGGGCGCCTTCCTTGGCTTCGAGCCCAAAAGACTCGGCAATCTCAGGGGTCAGATCCTGCGGCTCCACGCCGATCCAGCCACGTGTCACGCTACCCGTAGAGATGATCGATTCCATGACTTGCTTGGCGGTCGACACCGGAATCGCAAAGCCAATACCGAGCGAGCCGCCCGAGCGCGAATAGATCGCCGTGTTGATGCCAAGCAGATTGCCCTGCGCGTCGACCAGTGCACCACCGGAGTTACCGGGGTTGATCGCTGCATCGGTCTGAATGAAGTTCTCGAACGTGTTGATGCCGAGATGGCTGCGGCCGAGCGCCGAGACAATACCCATTGTCACGGTCTGGCCGACACCAAACGGGTTGCCGATAGCCAGCACCACATCGCCCACCTTCACGTTCTCGATCCGCCCCAGCGTGATCGCGGGCAGGTCCTTGAGCGTGACCTTCAGCACGGCAAGGTCGGTTTCGGGATCGGAGCCGACCACTTTGGCGTTTGCCTTGCGTCCGTCGGTCAGCGCCACCTCGATTTCGTCGGCGCCGTCCACAACGTGGTGGTTGGTTAGAATGTAACCTTCGGCACTGACGATCACGCCCGAGCCCAGGCTCGACACCGGTTCCTGGCGCTCCGGCAAGCGGTCGCCAAAGAAGAACCGGAACCACGGGTCTTCAGTCTGCGGGTTATTGGGCGATCGCTTCGAGCCGTTCTTGCTGGTGAAAATATTGACGACTGCGGGCATGGCAAGGCGGGCCGCCTCGCTATAGGACCCCGGAGCGGCCCAACCTTCCACACTGGGGACGACCTCTTTTAGCGCCACAATAGGCGAACCCGATTGCACGGCCACCCGCCCGCGCTGCAGCCACTCGGGTTTGAGTGTGGCCACGACGAACCACACGGCCAGAACAACCGTGACAGCCTGAGCGAAGAACAGCCAGAAGCGGCGCAACATATTGGATTTTTGAGCAGAAAATGAAAACAAAAGAGCTTGAATTGTACTTGAACGACCTGCTAGAGGTTTCCCGTTTCAAGGACTATTGCCCGAATGGACTCCAGGTGCAGGGTCGGCCGGAGGTTGCCCATATTGTCACCGGTGTGACGGCAAGCCTGGCACTGATCGATGCGGCGATCGAAGCCGGCGCTGACGCGATCCTCGTGCACCACGGCTACTTCTGGAAAAATGAGGACGCCTGTATCGTCGGCCAGAAACATGCCCGCCTGAAGCGCCTGCTGGGCGCCGATATCAATCTGCTGGCCTACCATCTGCCGCTCGACAACCATCCGGAACTCGGCAACAACGCCCAACTGGGTCTGCAGCTCGGGATCACTCCGACGGGCCGCTTCAGCGATGATCAACTGGGCTGGACCGGCACGCTGCCGCAGCCCATGCCGCTCAGCGCCTTTGCGGCCCATGTGGGTGGCGTGCTGGAGCGGGAGCCGCTGGTCATCGGCGACGCCGACCAGATGATCCGCACCGTGGGCTGGTGTACCGGTGGCGCACAGGGGTACTTCGCGGCAGCGGTGGGCGCGGGTGTGGATCTTTATATGAGTGGGGAGGTGTCCGAGCCCACCACGCACCTGGCGCGAGAGAGCGGCGTGGCCTATCTGGCTGCCGGCCACCATGCGACGGAACGCTACGGCATCCGTGCAGTGGGCGAACATCTGGCGCAGCGCTTCGGGCTGCGCCACACATTTATCGACATTCCGAACCCGGTCTGAGCCGGGTCGCAATTATCAGCCGCGCGGGGCTTTCAGGCTGTCGCGAATTTCGCGCAGCAGAACAATATCTTCCGGCGTGACGGCCGGCGCGGCAGGCTCAGCCTCCTTTTCGCGCATCTTGTTGAAGCCGCGCACCATCATGAAAATGATGAACGCGAGAATGACGAAATTCACCACGATGGTCAGGAAATTTCCGTAAGCGAATACCGGCACGCCCGCTTTCTTCAGTGCATCCAGCGTTTGCGGGGTGCCTGGGGGGGGATCCGCCAGCATGACAAACATGCTGGAAAAGTCGAGTTTTCCCACGATTCTGCCGATGACAGGCATGATCAGGTCATTAACGACTGAATCGACGATCTTGCCGAATGCCGCCCCGATGATGACACCGACCGCCAGGTCGATGACATTGCCACGCATGGCGAAGGTCTTGAATTCGCTCATCATTCCCATAGCGCTATTCTCCGTTTTGTTGTTCCAGATTAACGTCTGAGTTTGACAGAGACTGCATCATCGCACCCTCGAGTGCAAGTCTGGATGCGGAAATTGCGTCTCCATGACCGATAAAAGCGCGGTCGGCTATCCGTAGTTCGCCTATCGTCGCCAGATGTGCCTCAGGTATAATTTTTTGTTGACGCAAGATTCAATTGATGACATCCCCTGGGGTTTGGAATGAGTGACCAGCAAGACGTGAAGAACGTGGACAAAGGTCGCCGCAATTGGTTGATCGCGACTTCTGTCGCAGGCGGCGTAGGAGGCGTAGCAGTAGCAGTACCGTTCGTGAGTACCTTTGCACCTTCCGAGAAGGCGAAGGCTGCGGGCGCACCAGTCGAGGCGGACATTGGCGCCCTGAAGTCTGGTGAGATGATGACGGTGGAGTGGCGTGGCAAGCCAGTCTGGATTCTGCGGCGCACGCCGGAGATGATGGCTTCCTTGAAGAAGACCGACGCCGAAGTCGCGGACCCGAATTCCGACGTCCCCTTCACCATGCCGACGCCGGAGTACTGCAAGAACGAAAGCCGTTCCCGTGCCGACCACAAGGACCTGCTGGTCGTGGTTGGAATCTGTTCCCACCTCGGCTGCTCGCCATCCGGCCCATTTCCCGCAGGCGCCAACCCTCAACTCGGCGCTGATCCCGGCTTCCTCTGCCCGTGCCATGGCTCGACCTTCGACCTGGCTGGCCGCGTGTTCAAGAACAAACCGGCCCCGCAGAACCTTGACGTACCCCCGTACCAGTTCCTGACCGACACCAAGCTCGTGATCGGCAAGGACGAGAAAGGAGAAGCCTGATCATGGCGGCCGAAAAAGAAGTCAAGACTACCGGGCTGCTGGGTTGGGTCGACGCCCGCTTCCCCGCCACCCAACTCTGGGAAGACCACCTCTCCAAGTACTACGCGCCGAAGAACTTCAACTTCTGGTACTTCTTTGGTTCGCTGGCACTGCTGGTGCTGGTGATCCAGATCGTCACCGGCATCTTCCTGGTGATGAACTACAAGCCGGACGGCACGCTGAACGCGGCTGGCATTCCAGTGGCATTCGCCAGCGTGGAATTCATCATGCGCGAAGTGCCATGGGGCTGGCTGATCCGCTACATGCACTCCACCGGCGCTTCGGCGTTCTTCGTCGTGGTGTACCTGCACATGTTCCGCGGGCTGCTGTACGGTTCGTACCGCAAGCCGCGCGAACTGGTCTGGATCTTCGGTTGCCTGATCTTCCTGTGCCTGATGGCCGAAGCGTTCATGGGCTACCTGCTGCCCTGGGGCCAGATGTCCTATTGGGGCGCGCAGGTGATCGTGAACCTGTTCTCGGCGATTCCGGTGATCGGCCAAGACCTGTCGCTGTTCATCCGCGGTGACTACGTGGTGAGCGATGCCACGCTGAACCGCTTCTTCTCCTTCCACGTGATCGCGGTGCCGCTGGTGCTGCTGGGCCTGGTGGTGGCGCACATCATCGCGCTGCACGAAGTGGGCTCGAACAACCCGGACGGCGTGGAAATCAAGGCGAAGAAGGATGAGAACGGCATTCCGCTCGATGGCATCCCGTTCCACCCGTACTACTCGGTGCATGACCTGCTGGGCGTGGCCGGCTTCCTGATCATCTTCTCGGCCGTGATCTTCTTCTTCCCGGAAGTGGGCGGCTATTTCCTGGAAGCCAACAACTTCTTCCCGGCGGATCCGCTGAAGACGCCGCCGCACATCGCGCCGGTGTGGTACTTCACGCCGTTCTACTCGATGCTGCGCGCAACCACGGCGAACTTCCTGCCGATCCTGTGGGCGTTCTTCGCCATCGTGCTGGGCATGGTGTTCCTGCGCAGCAAGGATGCACGCATCAAGATGGGTTCGGTGGCGATCCTGGTGATCCTGGCCGTGGGCTTCTATTTCATCGACGCCAAGTTCTGGGGCGTGCTGGTGATGGGCGGATCGGTGATCGTGCTGTTCTTCATGCCGTGGCTCGACTGCTCGCCGGTCAAGTCCATCCGCTACCGCCCCGCATTCCACAAGACGATCCTGGTTGTCTTCGTGGTGGTGTTCCTGATCCTCGGCTACCTCGGCGTGCAACCGCCGTCGCCGGTGGGTGAGAAGGTGTCGCAGCTCGGTACGCTGCTGTACTTCGCCTTTTTCCTGACCATGCCGCTGTGGAGCCGTGCCGGCACGTTCAAGCCGGTGCCGGAGCGCGTCACGTTCCATCCGCACTAAGACGCTGCGCGACCCTACAAGAGGACAAGGACACAAGATGAAAAAGTTGCTTTCGATCTTCGCACTGGTCGGCGCATGTTTCGCGGCGATGCCCGCGATGGCTTCAGAAGGGGGCTACCCGCTGGAGCCGGCGCCGCTGGACACGAGCGATGTGTCATCGCTGCAGCGCGGTGCCAAGCTGTTCGTCAACTACTGCCTGAACTGCCACGGCGCGTCGATGATGCGCTACAACCGGCTCAAGGGCCTGGACCTTACCGAAGAACAGATCCAGCAGAACCTGCTGTTCTCGGCGGACAAGGTGGGCGAAACGATGACGATCGCGATGCACCCGAAGGACGCCAAGGCATTCTTCGGCGCGATTCCCCCGGACCTGTCGGTCATCGCCCGCGCCCGCGGCAACGACTGGCTCTACACGTACCTGCGCACGTTCTACCGTGATGACACCCGCGCCACGGGCTGGAACAACCTGGTCTTCCCTAGCGTCGGCATGCCGCACGTCCTGTGGGAACTGCAGGGCCAGCGCGCCGCCAAGTTCGCGGAGGCCGAGGAACACGGCGAGAAGGTGCACAAGTTCACAGGTTTCGAGCAGATCACCCCGGGCAAGCTGAGCACGCAGGAATATGACCAAGCCGCGGCCGATCTGGTGAACTACCTGAACTGGATGGCCGAGCCGGAGCAAAGCCATCGCAAGCGTCTGGGCGTGTGGGTGCTCCTGTTCCTGGGCATGTTCACCGTGTTTGCCTGGCGCCTGAATGCCGCTTACTGGAAAGATGTGAAGTAAGCCTGTGTGGCTTGTCAGGCTGGTTGTAACAGCCTGGCGGTGCCCGCCGAAGGGCCGGCGCGGAGGTTGCAGCAGTGCAGCACCGCGTCGGCCCTTTTGTTTTGCGCGACACCGGGCAGCCGCTCGGTCAAGTCGGCTTGGGGGCACACCTTGTATTTGTAACTTATTTGCTTTTCGATAGGGCGTTCTGACAGAATGTTTGCCCTGTCCGACCTAGCTCTGCCAAGTTCGCTGAAGTTATATCGATCTGGCGCACTCCACACCCAAGGAATTCAACCATGATGGTGTTGTATTCGGGTACCACTTGCCCGTTTTCCCAACGTTGCCGCCTTGTCCTGTTCGAAAAGGGCATGGACTTCGAGATCCGCGACGTTGACCTGTTCAACAAGCCGGAAGATATCTCGGTGATGAACCCGTACGGCCAGGTACCGATCCTCGTCGAACGTGACCTGATCCTGTACGAATCGAACATCATCAACGAGTATATCGACGAGCGCTTCCCGCACCCGCAGCTGATGCCGGCCGACCCGGTGCAGCGCGCCCGTGCCCGTCTGTTCCTGTTCAACTTCGAAAAGGAACTGTTCACGCACGTCTACGTGCTGGAAAACGAAAAGGGCAAGGCCGCGGAAAAGAATCACGAGCGCGCCCGCGCCGCGATTCGTGACCGCCTGACGCAACTGGCCCCGATCTTCGTCAAGAACAAGTACATGCTCGGCGAAGAGTTCTCGATGCTCGACGTCGCCATCGCGCCGCTGCTGTGGCGCCTGGATCACTATGGCATCGAATTGTCGAAGAACGCCGCGCCGCTGCTGAAGTACGCCGAACGTATCTTCAGCCGCCCGGCCTACATCGAAGCTCTGACCCCGTCTGAAAAGGTGATGCGTCGCTAAGACACATCCGACGTCGCCACCGCAAAGCGTAATGTCTGAAACATCCACCAAGCCCTATCTGATCCGGGCCATTTACGAATGGTGCACGGATAACGGCTTCACGCCGTACATCGCAGTCTTCGTCGACGGCAATACCAGCGTGCCGCGCGAATTCGTGAAGAATAACGAAATCGTGCTGAACGTGAGCTTCGACGCGACCAGCGGTCTCGATATGGGGAACGAGTGGATTACGTTCAGCGCGCGCTTCGGTGGCGTGTCGCGCAAGATCGAAGTGCCCGTGGATAACGTGCTGGCGATCTACGCGCGTGAGAACGGCCAGGGCATGGCGTTCCCGGTGGAACGCAGTATCCCCGAAACCCAGGCTGCGACGGAGCGGGAGAACAACCCGCCGCCGAAGCTCGCCTCGGTCGACAGCGATACGCCGGCGCCGGTAACGGCGGAAGAGGGCGTCTCTCCTGACGACGATCCAACACCGCCGCCCGTGCCACGCATCGGCGGGAAAAAACCCTCCCTGAAGGTGGTCAAATAAGCCATCGTCAAAGTGGTCCGCTTGAAGTAGAATCGCGGACTGCACCAAAAATGCCGGCTTAGCTCATCAGGTAGAGCAGTTGATTTGTAATCATCAGGTGGCGGGTTCGAGTCCTGCAGCCGGCACCAAGAATCATGTGAAAAGGCCACGCGAGAGCGTGGCCTTTTTGCTTTTTGAGTACCTTATGTCGATGGTCGACGTAACGGGGCAATGTCATTCGTGGGGAGCCCTGCTGCCGAGCAAGGGTACATCCACAGGAATTCTCCTAGTTGGTCTTAGAATTGCAATTTTGATGGTTGCAAGGATCACGAGGCTGACATGGCTGTTACAAAGGGACACGGAAATCCTCGTTGGACTCGTGATGAGACCATCCTGGCTCTAGATCTGTACTTGCGCTGTGCCAATTCGATGCCCGGGCCAAACGACCCGCGAGTTATCGAACTCTCAAATGTGTTGCGATCACTTCCAATCTATCCGGCCGGTTTGCGGCAAGAGTCCTTTCGCAATCCTGAGGGCGTTGCATTCAAACTGCAAAATCTTCGTCAGGTAGCGACTGGGCGGGGATTGGCCAACGTCTCGACGATCGATAAAGAGGTGTGGGCCGACTACGGCGGAAGTCCGGAACAGGTATCCTCGCTCGCCCGAGAGATTCGCGTTGAAGCAAGCGCAGAAGCCGTTGAGACGCCAGCGGAGGAAGAGGATTTCGAGTTTGCGGAAGGGCGTCTCTTAACAAGGGCCCATAGACGTCGCGAACGAAACGCAAAGGTGCGGACGAAGCTTATTAGCTATCGCCTCCGGCAATCGGGAGGGTTGACCTGTGATGCCTGTGGTGCAGGTCCACGCGTGCTCGACGCGGAAATATCGGATGCTGGGTTCGAGGCACATCACACGGCCCCTTTGGCGCAATCAAGTGAGGAGGGAACGAGTACCCGGCTTGCTGATATGGCGCTACTGTGTGCAGTTTGCCATCGTTTACTACATCGCCTTATGCAAAGACGCCGGACCTGGATGTCAATTGCAACATTCAAAGCGTATCTGGCGGCCTCTGATAGGGGCATAAAGTAGAGTGGCGACGTGATAACAGTTGCTTGGCATCCGCCGCTCAACCAACCATCAGTTCCCAATCCCCCTCAATCCGATTTCTCCCCCCGCGCTTCGCGCGATAAAGCATAAGATCCGCCTGCCTGATCAGCGCCGAGAGGTCCTGGCCCACATCCTCCCGGCGTCCGATGGCGACGCCGAGGCTGACGGTCATGCCGAACGGCCTGCAGCTCTCCAGCGTCACCCGGATCTCGCGCAGCTTTTCCTTTAGCTGCTCGGCGAGCGTCAATGCTTCGCCGGGTGTGCTCACCAGCGAAACCACCGCGAATTCTTCCCCGCCAAAGCGCGCGGCCAGGTCTCCGGTACCCAGCACGTCCCGGCACACGGCGCCAACGATCTCGAGCGCCCGGTCCCCCGCGATATGCCCATACGTGTCGTTGATCCGCTTGAAATGGTCGATGTCGAACATCACTAGCGCGACGTAGGGTTTGTCGGCCTCCGGGTTCGCGCACAGGTCGCAAGCCCGTGCTTCGAGTGCGCGGCGGTTCAGCAACTGTGTGAGCGCGTCCGTTTCCGCCATGGTGGTCAGCTGGGCGATCAGTCTCTGGCGGTCTTGTTCCAGTTGCTGCTTGTCGAGGCTGTAGCGCTTGAGTGTGTGAACGGCCTCGAGCAGCGCGCGGATTTCGCCACGGTAGTTATCGGGCGATGGCACGCGTACGGAGAGATTGCCGTTCGCAATGGCCAGGATGGAACGTGTGGCCGCGAAGAATGGTTTCAGAATCTGCCGGTGAAACAGCGAATGCAGCCAGATCATCGTTCCCAGCAGCGCGAAGGCGATGGCGAATGCGCCGAGTAGCAGCGTCAGGGTGACGTCGCGGTTGCGGTGCAGCCGCGCGCGGGCCTGGTCGAGAATCTCGTCGCGCAGTTGGACGATCGGCAGCATCGTCGGCACGTACTGTGCGGCGAAATCACCGGTGGTGATGCCGGCGCCCGTCGGACGTTTCGCGCGGCGGTAGACCTTGGTGACATAGGCCAGTCCGGCTTCGCCATACACCATGCCCACACGCCTTACTGCTTCCGGCGCGAGGGCAGGGTGGTTGCCGGCGTGCGATGCCAGGAGCGTGCGAAGCTGCTCCACGCGGCCCTCGCTGTTGAAGATGCGCTGTTGTTCCTGCTCGGTCAGTTGCCGGTCCGATGCAAGCGCGCCCGTAAAGCGCGAACCGAGCAGCCCGGCGTGTTCGCGCAGTGCGGCTGCGAGCCGGGCCATCTGCAGGTCGTCCAGGATTGCGGCGTCGCCGCTGACGATGTCCTCGATGGTGCCATCGGCGATGCCTGCAATGATCGGGATGACGTTCGCCATGTGGTTGACGGCGTTGTTCAGCAACTCTGGGGACCGGGTCTGGCGCGGTACCAGCAGTACGTCGTCGGCATGTTTGCGTGCCTCGGCCAGCGTGGTGATGGTGTGGGTGGCTGTCACGTAAAGCGCGGCACACTCCTGGCAGTGGCTAGCCTCGATCGCTGCGTCGAGGTCACGCAGACTGGCATCGCTTTCCTCGCGGGCCTTGCGTAGTGCCGCGATGCGCTGCGCCGGCACCGGTACATCCTCGCCAAGCGCGGCATTCATGGGCCCGCGTTCTGCTGATACCTTTTCCATCGCCAGCAGCGCCGCGCGGAAGATCTCGAAATCCGAGAGTGCCTGGTCGCTGCGCGAGAATGCTTGCCACTGATGCAAAACCAGCCAGGCCAACAGCATCAGTACGACAAGGCAGGCACCGGCGGAGACTCTTAGGAAGCGCTGACTGACAGTGTATTGCGGAGTTGCTGCCTCGGGCTTTTCTGGTCGCCCGGATGTTGCACACATAAGACTTGAAAACCGGATCTATAGCGATTGGGACCTCAAAATTGCGAAACGGACATTATTTGTCCGTCCACGGGCGAAACTGAATGTGACATTTTTGCGAACTCATAATCGAATCCGATATCGGTTACGGAGGCAAGCTTCTTGATGATCGGTGAGATGTGTTCGTGGCACCGGTGTCGCATTTCCACCCATCGACGCAAGTTGTCATTACCACCAGAACCGGCTCCGTGATAATGCGCCATGCATCACATATGCCTTCTTCACGAAAGGCAGCTCCCGTGTGGTGGCCGACTGCGCGGGCGGAAGAATATAGCGGCCAATTGAAGGTTTTGTTGGGGTTCAACTGGAAGGGCAATTGAAATGGATGGAAAACTGGCAAGCTCGGTGAAGGCGTGCCTTGCAGCGGTGACGGCCGCTATCGCGGTCGCGGCCTGTGGTGGTGGCGGGGACGATAATTCGGGCGGCACGGTGGTCCGGGTGACGGAAGCCGCCACGCTTTCGCCGAAGCAGGTGAACAACAGTATGGTCGCCAATCCAGTCCGCTGGATGCCCTCGGTGACCGACACGTGGCAGCTTCAACTCCAGGGAAAACTCGATACGAGCTACAACGTCGCGCTCTACGTGCTCGACCTGTTCGACACGCCACCGTCGACCATTGCATCGCTCAAGGAGCAGGGCAGGCGAGTCGTGTGCTATTTCTCCGCGGGAAGCAGCGAGGACTGGCGCCCCGATTTCCAGAGTTTCCAGCCCTCGGATATGGGCAACGTACTCAGCGGCTGGGCGGGCGAGCGCTGGCTGGATACGCGATCCAGCAATGTGCGCGGCATCATGGCCGCGCGTATGGACCTGGCGGTCTCGAAGGGGTGTGACGGCATCGATCCCGACAATGTCGATGGATATACCAATAACACCGGCCTGCCGCTCACGGCGGACACCCAACTCGACTACAACCGTTTTCTGGCTAACGCGGCACATGCGCGCGGTCTGGCGATCGGATTGAAGAACGACGTCGATCAACTCACCGATCTGGCATCGTCATTTGATTTCGCGATTAACGAGCAATGCTTCCAGTACAACGAGTGCGGCGGATACTCGGCCTTCACGGCGCAAGGCAAGCCGGTGTTCAACGTGGAATATGCGACGAAGTGGAAGGATCCCACAAAGCGGCCGGCGTTATGCGCCAAGGCCGCCGCGCTGAATATCCGGACGCTGGTGTTGCCGCTGGCGCTGAACGACAAGTACCGGTATAGCTGCGACTGAATCGGGGAGATTCTCAGGCGCCGCCGCGCTTTTCCATCTCTCGCCACGCCAGGAACAATCGCGTGTCGAATTCCAGTTGGTGGTAGCGCGGCTCCATATATTCGCAGAGCCGGTAGAACGCCTTGTCGTGGTCGGTCTCTTTCAGATGCGCGAGCTCGTGCACGACGATCATGCGCAGGAATTCCGGTGGTGCTTCCTTGAACAGCGATGCCACCCGGATTTCCTTCTTGGCTTTCAGCTTGCCACCTTGCACGCGAGAAATCGCGGTATGCAGTCCCAGCGCGTGCTGGGCGGTGTCCAGCCGCGCGTCATATCCCACCTTGTGCAGCGGCGGCGCGCTGCGCAGGTATTCTTGTTTGATCTCGCCGGCGTAGTCGTAGAGCGCGCGGTCGGTCTGGATCGTGTGGCGGTCCGGGTAGCGCCGGGCGATGTGCTCGCCCAGACGGTCGGCATCGATCAGTGCGCGCACCTGCGCGAGCACATCGGGCGGATAGCCGCCAAGAAATCGCATCGGGTCCTTCGCGCCCGGGCGCCACGCTTCATTCACGATGCTCAGTGATGATGGTGGTGGTGATGCATCCAGCTGTTGTCCATCGAATTCACGAACGACTCGACGGCGTCCTTGTCACCGATGGCATGGCGCATCATTTCGCCGCACTTGCAGAAGCCCTGGTACGGGAGGATGTGCGAGCACGCGGACGTCTTCTGCAGGTACAGGGTGACGGGTTTTGTGCACTTCTTGCACTTGAAACGGAGGGTCAGGGCGGCTTTGCTCATGGAATCGACGGCAATCGGGTTCGATTGGGAAACCCGATATTGTACTTGCCGCGCCCGATTTCATCCGGTGTGGCCGGGGCAGCGCCCGCCCGTTTGCTACACTCCCGCCATTCCCCGACACCATTCGAACGCGCACCCCAATGGCACAGTACGTTTTCACCATGAACCGCGTGGGCAAGATCGTTCCGCCCAAGCGTCACATCCTCAAGGACATCTCGCTGTCCTTCTTCCCCGGCGCCAAGATCGGCGTGCTGGGCCTGAACGGCTCCGGCAAGTCCACGCTGCTGAAGATCATGGCCGGTCTCGACAAGGAGATTGAAGGCGAAGCCACGCCGATGCCGAATCTGAACATCGGCTATCTGTCGCAGGAGCCGCAGCTCGATCCCGAGCAGACCGTGCGCGAATCGGTCGAAGAGGCGCTCGGCGGGGTGTTCGAAGCCCGCAAGAAGCTCGACGAGATCTACGCCGCTTACGCCGAGCCGGACGCCGACTTTGACGCGCTGGCCGCCGAGCAGGCCAAGTACGAGGCGATCCTGTCCGCCAGCGACGGCAATAACGCCGAGCTGCAGCTCGAAATCGCCGCCGACGCGCTGCGCCTGCCGCCGTGGGACGCCAAGATTGGCAATCTGTCCGGTGGTGAAAAGCGTCGCGTGGCGCTGTGCCGCCTGCTGCTGTCGCGCCCCGACATGCTGCTGCTCGACGAGCCGACCAACCACCTCGACGCCGAATCGGTCGACTGGCTTGAACAGTTCCTGACGCGTTTCCCGGGCACCGTGGTGGCCGTCACCCACGACCGCTACTTCCTGGACAACGCCGCCGAGTGGATTCTGGAACTGGACCGCGGGCACGGCATTCCCTGGAAGGGCAACTACAGCTCGTGGCTGGAGCAGAAGGAAAACCGCCTGAAGCAGGAAGAGGCCAGCGAATCGGCCCGCCAGAAGGCGCTGAACAAGGAACTGGAGTGGGTGCGCCAGAACCCGAAGGGTCGTCAGGCCAAGTCGAAGGCGCGTCTGGCCCGTTTCGACGAACTGAACAGCCAGGAATACCAGAAGCGCAACGAAACCCAGGAAATCTTCATCCCCGTGGGTGAGCGCCTGGGTAACGAGGTCATCGAGTTCGACAACGTCAGCAAGGGGTTCGGCGATCGCATGCTGATCGAGAACCTGAGCTTCAAGGTGCCGCCGGGCGCGATCGTCGGCATCATCGGCCCGAACGGCGCCGGTAAGTCCACCTTCTTCAAGATGCTGACTGGCAAGGAACAGCCGGACAGCGGCGAGATCAAGATCGGGCCGACGGTGAAGATGGCGTTCGTCGACCAGAGCCGCGATGCGCTGGACGGCAACAAGACCGTGTTCGAGGAGATCTCGGGCGGGTCGGACATCCTGACCGTGGGCAGGTACGAAACGCCGTCGCGTGCGTACATCGGCCGCTTCAACTTCAAGGGTGGCGATCAGCAGAAGCAGGTGGGCACGCTGTCAGGCGGTGAACGTGGCCGTCTGCACATGGCCAAGACGCTGATTGCCGGCGGCAACGTGCTGCTGCTGGATGAACCGTCGAACGACCTGGACGTGGAAACGTTGCGCGCGCTGGAAGACGCGCTTCTCGAGTTCGCCGGCTGCGTGATGGTGATCTCGCACGATCGCTGGTTCCTGGACCGTATCGCAACCCACATCCTCGCCTTCGAAGGTGATTCGCATGTGGAGTTCTTCCCCGGCAACTACCAGGAATACGAAGCCGACAAGAAGAAGCGTCTCGGCGAAGAGGCCGCGAAGCCGAAGCGCATTCGGTATAAGCCGATCACGCGCTGATAGGTAAGGTAGTTTTGATTGGCTCCCCTTTCCCACTTGTGGGAGAGGGGAGAAAACCATCCAGCCTTACGCCCTCAACAGCCTTACGCCCTCACCAGCCTCACGAGCGTAATCTCCGAAGGCGCCCCGAACCGCTTCGGGGGTCCCCAGTAGCCGGTTCCACGGCTCACATACACCCACAGGTTGTCATGCCGGTTCAGCCCATGCACGTAGGGCTGCTGCATCGGCACGAACAGGTTCCACGGCCAGAACTGTCCCCCGTGGGTATGACCCGACAGTTGCAGATCGAAGCCCGCCGCAGCCGCAGCCGGCGCAGTGCGTGGCTGGTGCGCCAGCAATACGCGCGCAGCCGCGTCCCGGGGCGCGCCATCCAGGGCCTGCACCGGATCGCTGCGATGGCTTTCGATGAAGCCCCCGGCCGTGAAGTCGGTCACGCCGCCGAGCACTAGCGAGGCGTCGCCCCGCTCGACCACCACGTGTTCGTTCATCAGCACGCGCAGCCCCAGGCGGCGCAGCTCCGCGATCCAGGCTTCCGCGCCAGAGTAGTACTCATGGTTGCCGGTGACCACGTACGCGCCGTGCCGCGCCGATAGCCGCGCGAATGGCGCGGTGTGCGCGGAAAGCTCGCGCACCGAGCCATCGACCAGGTCGCCTGTGATGGCGATCGCATCGGGCGCCAGGCTGTTCACGCGATCGACGATGCGATCGATATACGGGCGTTTGATGGTGGGTCCCACGTGGATATCGCTGATCTGCGCGATCGTGAAACCGTGCAGCGCGTCGGGCAGGTTGGCGATCGGCACGTCCACTTCCTTGACCTTCGCCAGCCCGCGCGCCTGGAAGAAGCCGATCACCGTCACGGCGAGGGCCAGCGCAATCGCGCCCAGGGCGCTATAGCCCGTCAGGCCGGGCGGGCGCCAGCCGATGGCTAGCGTCACCAACAGGAAGAGGTCGCGCGCAATGGTCAGCACCAGCAGCGACGAGAAGAACCCCATCGCCATCATGCCGACCCACGAAAGCTGGTCGGCCCATGGCGTCGATAGTCGGCGCGCCATCAACGCGGCTGGCATCAGCAGGGTCGAGGCGATGAGCCACAGCACGGCAAGGCTGTGGACGATCATTGGCACCGGCAGACCGGGCAGCAGCCGCACGCCGATATAGACATGGAGCAGCGCCATGATCAGCACGGGGATCAGTAGCGAACGTCGGGAGCGTATGGCACTCATGGCGGGGGGCGCGAAGATGAGATCGTTAGAAAGTGAGGGCGCAGACGGGGCGCTTCAAGGGGTTTCGAGAGGCGTAACATCAACCGGGGAGCAGGAGGAAGCACGCCATCATCGCGAAATCCTCGCCCGGCCCAGGGAAGGTGATCTGTCAGGTTTCCGTGGTCATCCTGAATGTTTTCGAGGCGGATTGTTCCAGTCTTCGCACTACTTTAGATTCGACCGACGATACGCGCGGTGTCGCATACTGCTCACTCATGCCGGAGATCTCATGTCATTCCCGAAGCGCACCTTCCTGAGCCAGGCGCTGATGGCAGCCGCCCTGCTGACGGCGGCCACGCCGGCCGTCCTGGCCGCCAACCCCGGAACCTCGGCCAGCGCGGCCCAGAAGCTGCCGTCGCTGAACTGGCCACGCAATTTCGACGCCGCAGGGGAGCACATCGAGCTCTATCAGCCTGAGATCGAGAAATGGGAAGGCAACCGGCTGTCGGGTCGGGCTGCGGTGGCCGTTGGCGAGAAGGACGGCACGCCCACCTATGGCGTGGCCCGGTTCTCGGCGCAGGCCGATATCGACAAGCCGTCCGGGCTGGTCCAGCTCACGCAGATCCAGATCGACAGCGTTGACGTGCCCACACGCCCCGATGCGGCCGACAAGGTGCGCACCGCGCTGATCGGACGGCTGCCGCCCAAGGGGTTGACCGTCCCGCTCGATGAACTACAGGCCAGCTACGCGGTGTCGCAGGAACTGGCTCGCGCAACAAGGGTGCCGGTCAAGAACGACGTGCCGCAGATTTTCTTCGCGACCACGCCCACGCTGCTCGTGCATGTCGATGGCGAGCCGGTCTGGCGCGCAGTGCCAGGCACGCAGATCGAGCGCGCGATCAACAGCCGCGCGCTGATGCTGCGTGAGCAGGGCGGCGAATTGTGGCTGCAGGCGGCGGGTTACTGGTATCGGTCGGAATCGGCCGGTGGCCATTGGGATAGCGTGGCCAATCCACCCGCGGCCGTGCTGGGCGCCGCCAGCAAGTTGCAGGCGGCCAAGGACCAGACCAGGCCCGATCCGATGATGCCTGCCGACGGCAAGAAGCCCGCCAGGCCGCCCACCATATTGCTGGCAACCGGCCCTGCGGAACTGGTGATCACCGACGGCGAGCCGCAGATGAAGCCGGTCGGTGGTGTCGAGCTGCTGACGGTGGGGAACGCCGATCACGCCGTGCTGTTAGACCCGTCGACCAACCAGTACTACGTGCTGATCTCTGGCCGCTGGTTCCGGGCGCCGGTACTGAGCGGGCCGTGGGAGTTCGTCCCCGGCGACAAGCTGCCCGCCAATTTCACCAAGATCTCGCCGCAGGACCCGAAGGCGAACGTGCTGGTGTCCGTCCCCGGCACGCCGCAGGCCCGGGAAGCGGAGATCGCGGCGACGATTCCGCAGACGGCCTCGGTGTCGCGCACCAAGGCCACGATGACCGCGACCTATGATGGCGCGCCGAAATTCGAGCCGATCACCGGTACGTCGCTGCGCTATGCGGTGAACACCGGCACGCCCGTGATCGAGGTCGATAGCGGTCGCTACTACGCGGTGTCGAACGGCATCTGGTTCACCTCCGGTGCGCCGGTCGGCCCGTGGGTGGTCGCGACCGAGGTGCCTTCCGCGATCTACACGATTCCGCCGAGCTCGCCGGTGTACTACGTGACCTATGTGCGCATCTATTCGGTGACGCCGGAAGCGGTAGTGGTGGGTTACACACCCGGCTACATGGGCGTCGTGGTCAGCCCGGACGGCACCGTGGTCTACGGCACCGGCTACATCTATCCGCCGTATGTCGGCACCTACTACTACGGATACCCGGTGACCTATGGCTATGGCGCCGGGTTTGGCATCGGCGTGGCCGAAGGCTTCGCTTTCGGATTCGCGGCTGGCGCGATCTGGGGCGCGGCGGCTCCGTACTGGGGCCCGTACTGGTGGGGCGGCCCGTACAACTGGAACTACGTGAACGTGAACCAAGCCAACTTCTACGGCCGCTGGGGGCAGGGCACGGTCACGCACGCCGAGGGCTGGAATGCCTGGACGGGCACGCAATGGCGCGGCACGGCCGGCTACGGCTACAACGCTGCTACCGGGGCGCGCTACCAGGGCAGCCGGGGCGCCGCGTTCAATCCGTACTCGGGCAACTATGCGGCGGGGCGCCAGGGCTCGTTCGCCAATCCTTCCACCGGCCGCGAAGGCGCCGCGCGTGGCGGTGTGGTCGGCAACGAGTACAACGGCAACTATGCGGCCGGGCGGCAGGCCGCGGGCTACAACGCGCAGACCGGACGCGTCGGCGCGGCGGAAGCGGGCGTCGCGGGCAATACCCAGACCGGGCAGCACACGGCGGGCAGCCGAGGATTCGTCGCCAACCCGGACAAGGGCAATGCCGTGGCCTGGAACAACGGCAACGTCTACGCCGGGCACGACGGCAATGTCTACCAGCACACCGACAACGGCTGGCAGCAGCACACGCCAAGCGGCTGGCAACCGGTGCAGCCGAACAGCAATGTGCAGGGCCAGCTCGAGCAGCAGCGCCAGGCGCGCGAGGCCGGTCAGCAGCGCTTCAACAGCTCAGCGGCGCAGCAATGGCAGGGCCGTATCGGCGGCGGCGGATTCCAGGGCGGGGGTGGACGTTTCGGTGGCGGTGGTGGCGGCCACTTCCGCGGGGGATTCCGCAGGTAAGGAGGCCGCGGTCAGCGGCTAGCCGCTGGCCGTCAGTGGCGCGGCGACCATTCCCCCTTGCGCACGCCGATGGCCGTGACGAGCCCGTATGACGTGATGCCGAGCGCCACGCCGAGGAAGTGTCCGTCAAGCCCCATCCCGGCGACGTTGGCCAGCAGCCAGCCACCGCCCGCCGCCAGGGCGATACGGCACAGGCCCGCGGCGATCGGCCAGCGCATACGGCCCGCACCCATCGACGCGAAGTAGAGCGCCATCCCCAGGCCGAAGCCGCCGAACGCCGGGCCGACCCACGACAGCGCGCGCGCGGCAATCGCGCCGACATCGGGGTCCTGGGTGAACAGTCCGGCAAACTGGTTTGGCGCCAGCCCGACCGCCGCGCCTACCGTCCCGGCAATCAGCAAGGCGAGCAACGCGCCAACCCAGGCGGTGCGGCGCGCGGTATGCCAGTCACCGGCGCCCACGGCGCGGCCCACCAGGGCTGTCAACGCGGAGCCCACGCCGAACGCGAGCGGGATCATCAGGAATTCAAGCCGGGCGGAGATGCCATACGCGGCTACGGTCGTGGTGCCGTAGTGCCGCAACTGGGCCGTGACGAGAATCGTGGTCAGGTTGGCGACCGATGCGAGAGCGCAGGCCACCAGGCCGATGGAGAGAATCCGGTAGAACAGCGCCTTCGACGGGCGGATGCGCAGCGACGGCACGAAGCCCGCGCCGCCACGGAACACCACATAGGCCATCACCAGCGCCGCCCCCCATGACACGGCCGCCAGGGCCGCGCCGATGCCTGCCAGGCCCATGCCGACGCGCTCCGCCAGCCACCAGGACAGCACCGGAAACACCACCCACATGCCGCCCAGCACACGCGCCGCCAGCGCGTGGCGTCCGCCACCGCGCAGCACCGATGCCAGCGTATTGGCCAGCCACGCGGGTACCGCACCGGCGCCGAACAGCCAGATCGCGTAGCTCGCCGCGGCTTCGGCCGCCGTCGCGCCGGCCACTGCGCCGAACACGCCGCGTGGAAAGCCTGCCAGCACGATTGCGAAAATCAGCCCGGCCGTCACCGCGATGATCAGCGCGTGGAGCACCAGCGACGATGCCTCCTCGCGCTTGCCGCCACCGAGCGCGCGCGCGATGGCCGATACCACGCCACCGCCCATTGCCCCCGTCGACATCTGTTGCAGCAGCAGCGCGAATGGCAGCACCACCGCCCATCCGGCCAGCGATGCCGTACCTTGCCGCGCGGCCAGCCAGGTTTCGATCAGTTGCGCGCCGGCCTGCAGGAATGCCACCAGACTGGTCGGCGCGGCCAGCACGGCAATGCCGCGCGCGATCTCGGTGGCGGGCACCGGCTCGGCAAGGGCTGCCGAACCATCGAGCGCAAGCGCATCAGACTTTCGCATGATCGGCCGCCTCCGTGGTTGGTTCGCCAAAACGCGCACGCAGATACCGTCCGGCGCCTGGGCCGGGTTTCACGCGCAGGTCGTCCACGGTGATCGCGCTGCCATCGTCGCGCGTCAGCTTGCCGGCGATGATCTCCTTGCCCTCGCGCTTGTCCTCGAGCACGGTGAGCGGACCCTTCGGATCGGCCAGCCACCGGTCCGCCCAGTCCTTCAGCGTAACGAATACGGGAAAGAAGTCGCGGCCCATCTCGGTGAGCACGTAGACGTGGCGCGCGCCGCCGCCCGGGGCCGGCACCTTGTCGAGCAGCCCGTGCTCGACCATCGTCTTGAGTCGGGCGCTAAGTATGTTCGGGGCAATGCCCAGGTTCTTCTCGAACTCATCGAAACGCGAACTGCCGTAGTAGGCCTCGCGCATCAGCAGAATCGCCCACCGCTCGCCCAGCATCGCCATCGACCGCGCGATCGGGCAGGGCATGGTGGAAAAATCGGTCGGTACCATGTGTCTCCTCGCTCTTTTACTTTCAGCTTGCAAGCTTTGGCATGAATCATAGCTTGCGAATTGAAAGTTTGCAGAGCGAGTGCAAATCGACGATGGCGCGCGATGTGGAGCCTTCAGCGCTCCTTGAACACCTCCAGCTCCGCCACCGTCTCGCGCAGGAAGCCGATCAGCGCCCGCGTGGCCATCGACAGATGCGGATTCGCGGTGGTGAAGATGTAGAGCCGGTTGCCCAGCCCCTTGGGCTTCCAGTCGGGCAGCACGGGTACCAGCGTGCCGCGCCGCACATCTTCCCAGGTCATGTAGAGCGGCAGAAGGCTGATGCCGTGCCCCTGGCGCACGGCATTCATCAGGAAGGGAAAGTGTTCGGACTGCAGGTACGGCGTGATGTCGACATCCTCGCGTTCCGGGCCGTCGCAGGTATCGCGGCCCAAAGTCAGCAGGAAGCGTCTGGACGTGTAGGGCGGGCAGAGGAAGCGGCAGGCGGCCAGATCGGCGGGCTGCTGGATCGGCGCAATGCCGGCCAGATAGGCGGGCGAGGCGCAGAGTTGCCAGTGGATCGGACACACGTCGCGCGCCACGGTATCGAGCGGCGGTTCGGACGTTACCTTGAGCGCTACGTCGATTTCCGCCGCGATCAGGTCGGTCACACGGTTGGCAAAGAACACGCGCAGCGAGATGCCCGGGTGTTTCTCGGCGAACTGCAGCAGCAACGGGGCGATGAACGCATCGCCCAGGCCGGTGGGCACGCTCACGCGCACGTGACCGCGCAGCGTCTTGCCCAGGCTGTCGATCTCGGCCTGCGCGGCCGCCACTTCCTGCAGGATGCGCAAGCCGTGCTCGTAGAGCGATTGTCCTGCGTCGGTCATCTCTAGCCGGCGCGTGGTCCGCCGCAGCAGCATCGCGCCGGCCTGTTCTTCCAATTGACCAAGCTGGCGGCTGATCTGCGAGCGCGTGACACCGCGCCGCCGGCCGGCTTCGGCCAGATTGCCGGCTTCCACGATGTCGACGAAAGCCTGGACGAGATGGAGATCCATAAAGCGCCTGATTGAGCATTGTCAAATTTGACGCAACATTGTGATTCCAGATGGAGGCATTGTCGATGCCAGTGGGCGCCGCTACAGTGTTCGATCAACAAAATGCGCAGACAGGAGACCCCGCATGGCCGCAGACCTCTGGTTCGAATCGTTGCACCGCACCGGCACCGAAGTGCTCGACCGCGGTAACCGGCTGGCGGGTGGCCTGCGGCGGCTGGGGCTCGAGGAGGGCGCGGTGGTGGCCGTGATGCTGCGCAATGACCCGGTGTTTGCCGACGTCGTCTTCGCGTGCCGGACGGCTGGCGTCTACTACTGCCCGATCAACTGGCATTTCACGCCGGAGGAAGCCCGCTTCCTGCTGGAGGACAGCAGCGCCCGCGTGCTGATCATCGAGGCCGATCTGTTCCCGTCGATGCGCGAAGTGATTCCCGCAGGCATGACCGTGCTGACCGTGAACGGCAGCGACGCCGATGCCACCGCTACCGGCACCATCGCCTACGAACCCTGGCTCGCCACGCAATCGCCGTACGACGGCCCACGCGTTGCGCCGCGTGGACATCTGGCCTATACGTCGGGCACCACCGGCCGTCCCAAGGGCGTGCTGCGCAGCGCGGTGCCGCTGGGCGAACTCGAGGACCAGACCGCGCGCATGCGATCGGTGGTGGCCAAGGCCATCGGGATCGTGCCCGGGTGCCGTGCGCTGATGTCCGCGCCGCTCTATCACAGCGCGCCCGGTGTCTTTATCCAGAACGCGTTGCAGATGGCCGAGCGCCTGGTACTGACGCCGCGCTTCGACGCGGAGCAGGTGCTGGCGCTGGTCGAGAAGCATCGCATCGACGTGCTCTACCTCGTGCCGATCATGTACGTGCGCCTGCTCAAGCTGCCGCCCGAGGTGCGCGCGCGTTACGACCTGTCGTCGATCCGCTTTGTCGCGTCCACGGGCTCGCCGTGCGCGCCGGAGGTCAAGCGCGCCATGCTCGACTGGTTCGGCCCGGTAATCCACGAAACCTATGCGTCGAGCGAGGCAGGCATGGTCACCGTGGCCACGCCCGAGGACGCGGCCGCGCGTCCGGGCACGGCGGGGCGTCCGGTCGATGCGGCCAGCGTGCGCATCATCGACGAATCCGGACGACCCTGCGCGCCTGGCGAAGTCGGGCTCGTGTACGTCCGCCAGCCCGCCTATCCCGATTTCACCTACCTGAACAACGATGCCGCACGACGGACGATCGATGTGGACGGACGCGTCACGCTTGGCGACATGGGGTACCTCGATGCGGATGGCTACCTGTTCATCTGCGACCGCGCGTCGGACATGGTCATCTCGGGTGGCGTGAACATCTATCCGGCCGAGATCGAGCATGAACTCGTGCGCTATCCCGGCGTGGCCGATTGCGTGGTGTTTGGCGTGCCGGACGACGAGTATGGCGAGCGGCTCCACGGCGTGATTCAGCCGACGGCCGGCGCGACGCTCGATCCGGCGGCCGTGATCGACTGGATGCGAGGCCGGCTGTCCGGCTTCAAGGTGCCGCGCACGATCGAAATCGTCGCGCAGTTGCCGCGCGACGAGACGGGCAAGCTGGCAAAGCGTCGGCTGCGCGACCAGCACTGGGCAGGGCGGCAGCGGAGGGTTTGACGGAAGCCGGCCGCGCCGGCGTCGGCGTCGGCCACTGACAGACTCCGCTTTCCCGCTTTGCGGGGGCGGGGAGACAACACACATAAAACACAAAGCAGCAGGAGACAACATGCATCGCAGAACCGCCATCCTGGCCGCGGCAGCGCTCGGCCTTGCCACGACCCTGTCATCCGCGTCCGCCGCATGGCCGGATCGGCCCATCAAGCTCGTGGTGCCCTACGCGCCCGGCGGCTCGACCGACCAGTTCGGCCGCGGGATTGCCGAAGGCGTATCGCGGGAACTGAAGCAGCCCGTGCTCGTGGAGAACCGCCCCGGCGCGAACACGATGATCGGAACGCAGAGCGTGGCGCGTGCGCAGCCGGACGGCTACACGGTGCTGCTGGTCACCAGCGCGAGCATGGTGCTGAATCCGATGCTCTACAAGAAGCCCGGCTACGAGCCGCAGGAATTCAAGATCATCACGGTCGGTGTGGAAGCGCCACTCGTGGTGGTCGTCAATAACCAGGTACCGTCCAACAACATTAAGGAGTTCGCGGCTTACGCCAAGGCTGCCAATGGCAAGCTCAATTATTCGTCGGTGGGGCTCGGCAATTCGCTGCAGCTCGCCACCGAGATGTTGAAGACCGAACTCGGCATCGAGATGACGCACGTGCCGTACAACGGCTCGGCGCCGGCGCTGTCCGCGCTGCTGGGTAACAACGTCCAGCTTATGGTCGACGTGGTCAGCACGTCGCTGCCGCATATCAAGGCTGGCAAGCTCAAGGCGCTGGCCGTGACCGGAAGCTCGAGGCTCGACGTGCTGCCCAACGTGCCGACCGTCGCCGAGAGCGGCTACCCGAACTTCCGCGCCGCCACATGGTTCGGTCTGGCGGTGCCGGCGCATACACCGCCCGATGCCGTCGCAAAGCTGCAAGCCGCAGCATCGCACGTGCTGACGGAGACGCAGTTCCGCAACACGTTCAACGCGCTCGGGTTCGTGGTGCAGCCGCCGCGCACGCAGGCCGAGATCGACCGCTATGTGACCGCCGATCGCGACAACTGGGGCAAGGTGATTCGTGCCAACCACATCACGCTGGATTGAGATTTAGGCCGAAGGCTGGCGCGACAGCGGGAGCGACGGGCGTATAGTTGAGGGCTGCCGGAGGCGCTGGATGCCTCCGGCAGCCTCTGTCATCATCCCCCGCTGCCAACGCTCACGCATCGACGCCATGACCGATTCCGCCGAGCCGCCTGATTCGTCCAACTCTTCCGGTCCCTCCGATCCCGCCAAAGGCACACCACCTTCTGGTGCCGGCAAGCCCCCAGATTCCCAATCCACGCCACACCCGGACCGCCCCGATCGACTGAGCAAGCTGCGCTTCCACGCGCGCAGCACCGCATTCCGCAAGACGCGCCAGTTTGGCCGAATCTCGCGCACCACCATTCGCTATGGTGCGTTCATGTGCGGCGCGGGCTTCGTGGCGTTGTTCTCGATCGTCTTTGCATATATCGCCGAAGTGGCGCTGAACTGGAACGCGAAGCTGACGACGGCCACCCCATGGCTGGCGTTCGTGATCCTGCCGTTCGGGCTGGCCGCATTGCGCTGGCTGACCATTCGACTGGCGCCGCAGGCGCGCGGCAGTGGCATTCCGCAGGTGATCGCCGCCGTGACGCTGCCGCCGGCGGGCGTTGCGCAGACCGTGCTGGTCTCGTTCCGGCAATCCATGTGGAAGGTGTTGCTGACGACCGGCGCATTGCTGGCCGGTGCCTCGGTGGGCCGTGAAGGGCCATCGGTCCAGGTCGGCGCCGCAGCCATGCTGGCGTGGGGCCGCTTGTGTCATGAGAAGCTCCAGTTTCGCATCGGCTTTCATCCGAACGCGCTGATCGCTGCCGGTGCGGCCGGCGGTCTTGCCGCGGCCTTCAACACGCCGCTCGCCGGGGTGGTGTTCGCGATCGAGGAACTGGGCCGTGGCACGTCGGTGCGTTGGGACAGGCTGGTGCTATCCGGCGTGCTGACGGCAGGCTTCCTGTCACTGGCAGTGCTCGGCAACAATCCGTACTTCAGCGTCAAGGTGCCGATGCTGGTGCTGCACGACGCCTGGGGACCAGTGCTGCTCTGCGCCGTGGTCAACGGCGTGATGGGCGGGCTGTTCGCCAAGCTGCTGATCGCAGGGGTGCCGGGCCTGACACCGACATCGTGGCGCGGCTGGCTGAACGCGCATCCGGTCATGGTGGCGTTCTTCTGCGGCCTCGTCGTGGCCGCGCTCGGCTGGGCAACCGCGGGCGCGACGTTCGGCACGGGCTATGAGCAGGCATCCGGCCTGATCAACGGCACGCCGCACAGCACGATCTGGTTCGGGCTGGCGAAGTTCGTTGCCACCGTGGTGTCGTATTTCGCGGGCATCCCGGGCGGCATCTTCACCCCCTCGCTGGCCATCGGCGCGGGCATCGGCGATACCGTGTCCCATTTCCTCTCGGGCGCGACCGAGCCGCGCGTGCTGGCGCTGGTGTCGATGGCCGCATTCCTGGCCGCCGCCACGCAGGCGCCGATCACGGCCAGCGTGATCGTGATGGAGATGACCCGCACGCAGGATCTGACGATCTACCTGCTCGCGGCGTCGCTGCTGGCGTCGTTCCTGTCGCGTCAGTTCAATCCGCATCCGTTCTATCACCACATGGGCCACGCCTTCCGCCGCGAGGCAATGTCGATCGGCCGGAAGTCAGCGTCTGCGTCCACGTGAAGGCGTGACGCGTGGTTGCCGCCGCTGCCAGAGGAAAGGCGCGGTGGCGGACGCGGCCACTTTGTCTTAACATGTGCCGCGCGTGGACCGGGGGCTGCAGACCGGCGGCCACGCGTGTGTACCGGCGGCACACTGATACGTCGGCAATCGATGCAATCGGGGAGCAGGGGATGGCCACGCAACGACCGGTCGGCACGCGTTCGACCAGTAGTTCCACCAGCAAGGCTTCGACCAGTACCAGCACCAATACCAGCACGCAAGCCAGGGCGCCGGGCAGCCAGCCTCGGCGCGAAACGCCCCAGGCGGCGGACCTTGGCGCGGACACCACCATCTGGCACACGCGCGGATTGCAGACCAACTCCCGTATGCGCATGCCCGTCATGCAGCGTACCCCGTCGCGCCAGCTTCCACCGAGCCCGATACCGCGCCTGATCCTGTGGGCGGTGCTGATCGGCCTCGCGCTGGTATGCTTCAACGCCGTGAAGCACATGCTCCGCTAGCCGCCTCGGCCAATCTGTCGACCAGACGTCACTCCGGTGGACGGGTTTGAACCCTCGGCGCGGGGCCGACTCCAACGCGGAGCCGTTTTCAGGAGTGAGTTTTGAGATTGCCTCTTGCCGGACTGGCGCTCGCCAGCCTGCTGGCGACGTCCGTCGCCCATGCCGCACCCGCAACACCTGCGAAACCCGCCACGCCTGCCGTAGCTGCCGCGCCGGCCGCCACCGGGACTGACGCGCTGGCCCAGATCCTCGGCACGCTCGAGATCGGCAACCCGCTGCCCGCGCTGGCCGATTGTGCCGACCACCGCACGCCGGATGGCAAGGACGTGACAGCGCTATGCGTCGAGCTGCGCGGCGACGGCACGATGCGCCAGATTGGCGTGCCGCGCGACAAGCGTCCGGTTTTCATGGATGGCCCGCACCTGCTGGCGTTCGTCGACGGCAATGCGCTGGTGGGCGTGATGGTGCCGACGGATGGCATCAAGTCGCAGGATGCCGCCGAGCAGTCGCTCTCCGCGCGCTACGGCAAGCCGTTCCGCAAGGAAATGGTCGACATGAAGGACAAGGCCGGCAATGCGGTGAAGACCATTCACGCGGGCTGGATGCATCGCCCGCTGACGGTCGAGCTGTACGCGATTCCAGAGGACCCGTCCGAAGGCACGATCGAACTGCTGCTGCCGCAGGCGCGCGCGCTGATGGCCAATCGCGATGCCGCGGTGGCCAAGTCGCTCGCGCCGCCGGCGTCAGACGCGGCGGCGAAGTCCGGCAAGGGGACCGAGAAAGCCGAGAAGGCTGAGAAGGAGAAGGCGGAGAAGAAGGCGCCCGTCAAACCGGTGAACCCCGGCAGCTGGTAAGGCGCCCTGAGTCGTCGGGCTCGTCAGAGCCCTTCCATCACCTTGTCGAGTCCGCGGACCACGCCGCGCACGGTGTGGACCTTGCGGATCGCGAGCAGCGCGCCGGACACGTACGGCTTCGAGCCGTCGCCGGCTTCGTGCTTCAGGTGCAGGCGCTGGCCATCGGCGCCGAAGATCACCTCTACACCGAGCTGGTAGCCGGGCAGCCGCACCGCGTGCACCTGCGTGCCTGACATCGTCGCGCCGCGCGTTTCCTTCGGGCCGTTGAGCTCGTCGATCGGCACCACCTGCGCGGCGGCCTTGACCTGACCGAGCCGGAATGCGAGTTCGCGGACCGTGCCAGACGGCACGTCGACCTTGCCAGCCTTGGCGTAGTCGATGATTTCCCAGTGCTCCAGATGGCGCGCGGCCATTTCGGCAAACTTCTGCAGCAGCACCACCGTGATCGCGAAATTGCCGCAAGCCAGCACGCCACGATCAGCCTTGCGCGCGGCGGCGTCGATTTCCACGTAGTCGTCGTCCGTCAGCCCCGAGGTGCCCACCACGACGTGCGCGCCGCGCGCCAGCGCCTGCAGGATGTTGTGCTTGCCGATGACCGGCTCGGTGTATTCGACATAGACGTCGTAAGGCGTCTGGTTCAGTTCCTCGATGCTGGCCACGGCAATGCCCGGCGTGTCGGCGTGCCCCGTCAGTTTCGCCAGTGCCTGTCCCGCCGCGCCGCGCGACAGGCCTGCCACCAGTGTCATGTCGGCGGCATGTGCCACGCCGCGTGCCAGCTCGCCACCGGCCCAGCCAGTGACACCACCGACGGCAACGCGAATGTCATTGTTCATATTGGTCTCCGCTCCTGAGTACGTAGAGGATAGTGCAGCCGCGCGGTGGGCGCTTGGCAGGGCCGGTTGACCTGCTTCGCCTAGCCAGCGGCCCGTCGCCGGTCGATCTTCCGCGCCAGCACGATCGACGTCTGCGTGTGATTGACGCCATCGAGCATCCCGATTTCATCGAGCAGTTTGTCGAGTCGCGCATGCGAGTCGCAGCGGATCACCGCCATGTAGTCCACCGGGCCGCTGACCGAATTGAGTTCCTCGATTTCCGGGAAGCGTTGCAACGCGCGCACCACGGCAGGGGATGCCTTGGGCTGCACGGAGAGCCCGCAGAACGCCAGGATCGCGTTGTCTTCCATCTGGCGACCCAGCCGCACGCCGTAGCCGGCGATCACGCCGATCTTCTCCAGTCGCGCGATACGCGCTACCACGGTGGTACGGGCGATACCGAGCGCGCGCGCCAGGTTTGCAGCGCTCTCGCGTGCGTTGGCCTGCAGCAGCGCCAGCAGGTGCCGATCGGTCTGGTCGAGTTCCGCCATGGCTCGCTCTGACGATTCGTCAGTATTAAACGTCGATACGTCGGATTATGCCGGGCTTTCGTCAATCTTGTGGCTACAAAACGTGCGCGTTGCTGCCCATACTTCAGTCACAACGAATGCTTTCCATGACCTTCTGACGGAGCCCGCCATGCAACCCTCAACGCTTGGTCCCGCCGCCGTGCGCGACCTGACCCTGGCACCACGGCCGCTATCCGTGGTGGTGCTCGGCGCCGGCAAGATCGGCCGTGTGATTGCCGCGATGCTGGCCGCCTCGGGCGACTACCGTGTCTGCCTGGTCGATCACGACGCGCACCGGCTCGACGGCATGCCGCGCCAGATCGCCGTGCGCGCGGGCGATCCAACCGAACCCGGCACCTGCGCGGCGCTGCTGGCCGGCGCCGATGCGGTGCTCAATGCGTTGCCGTTCCATGCCGCCGTCAACGTGGCAAAAGTGGCGGCGCGGCTTGGCGTGCACTACTTCGACCTGACCGAGGATGTAGCCGCCACCCGGGTGATTCGCGAACTGGGGCGGAGCGCGCGTGCTGTGCTGATGCCCCAGTGTGGGCTCGCGCCGGGTTTCATCGGCGTGGTCGGCCACGACCTCGCGCAGCGCTTCCTGCGCGGCGGCGGCGAACTTCTCGATCTGCGGATGCGCGTGGGCGCGCTGCCGCGCTATCCGAGCAACGCGCTCAAGTACAACCTGACGTGGAGCACCGAGGGGCTGATCAACGAGTACTGCAACCCGTGCGAAGCCATCGTCGACGGTCGGCGCGTGGAACTGCCCGCGCTGGAAGGGCATGAGACCTTCGCACTGGACGGCGTCGAATACGAGGCCTTTAATACATCTGGAGGGCTGGGCACCTTGCCAGACACCCTGGCAGGCCATGCGCGGCAAGTCGACTACAAGTCGATCCGCTACCCCGGGCACTGCGCGCAGATGAAACTGCTGCTGAACGACCTGCGGCTGCGCGAACGGCGCGAGTGGCTGCGCGAGATCTTCGAGCACGCGATTCCGGTCACCGAGCAGGACGTGGTGATCGTCTTCGCCAGCGCCACCGGGCATCCGCCCGGCGTGAAGGGCGAGGGCAAGCGTGGACCGCTCACGCAGGCATCGTTCTCCGCGCGCATCGGCGGCATGGCGGACTTTGCCGGGATTGGCCACGTCAACGCGATCCAGCTGACCACGGCGGCGGGCATCTGCACGGCGCTCGACCTTGTGGCCACGGGCGTGCTGCCGCAGGCCGGGTTCGTGCCGCAGGAAGCCATGCCGCTTGACCGGTTCCTGGCCAACCGCTTTGGCCAGCACTACTCGCATCATCCGCTACAGGAGACGCTCGCATGAAAGCGCAAGAGATCGCAGCCTGCTGGCAGGCCATGGACCTGCCGCCACCGTGGACGCCAGCCGAAGGCGCCGCGCCAGGCGTGCTGGCCGTGCGTTCGCCGATCGACGGCGAGGTGTTCGGCCAGCTTGCGATGTGTGATGCCGCGCAGGCCAACGCGCGGATCGCGCGCGCCCATGCGGCCCAGACCACCTGGGCGCTGACACCGGCGCCAGCGCGGGGCGAGGTGGTGCGGCGCTTTGGCGAGGCGCTGCGCGCGAACAAGGATGCGCTCGGGCGACTGGTCTCGCTGGAGTCCGGCAAGATCCTGCAGGAAGGCCTTGGCGAAGTGCAGGAGATGATCGACATCTGCGACTTCGCGGTAGGGCTGTCGCGACAGTTGCACGGACTGACGATCGCCTCGGAGCGGCCCGCGCACGCGATGCGCGAAACCTGGCATCCATATGGCCTGTGCGGCGTGATTTCGGCCTTCAATTTTCCGGTGGCCGTGTGGGCGTGGAATGCCGCGCTGGCGCTGGTCTGCGGCAACGGCGTGGTGTGGAAGCCGTCGGAAAAGACACCGCTTTGCGCGCTGGCTGCGCAGGGTTTGCTCGATCGCGTATTCGAACGCCACGCGCCACAGTTCGACGGACTCAGCTGCGTGCTGACCGGCGGCCGCCAGCTTGGCGAGCACCTCGTGCAGCATCCGGCCGTGCGCTTGATGAGCGCGACCGGATCGACGCGCATGGGCCGCGAAGTCGGCCTGGCCTGTGCCGCGCATTTCAAGCGGGCGATTCTCGAGCTCGGCGGCAACAACGCGGCCATCGTCACGCCATCGGCCGATCTTGAAATGACGATTCGCGCGATGACGTTCGCGGCGGCGGGCACAGCCGGACAGCGCTGCACCACGTTGCGGCGCGCCTTCGTCCATGCCGATCTGATCGAGACCGTCGCCAATCGGCTGAAACAGGTGTTCGCCCGGCTGCCGGTTGGCGATCCGCTGGAAGACGGCACGTTGGTGGGGCCGCTGATCGATCATGCGGCGGGCGATACGATGGCCAATGCGCTGGCGAGTTGCCGTGCCCAAGGGAACGTCGTGCACGGCGGGGAGCGACTGCTTGGGGACCGCTATCCCCATGCCTGCTACGTGCGGCCCGCGCTGGTACTGACCGACGCGCAGCACGACACGATGCTGACCGAGACCTTCGCGCCGATTCTCTATCTGATGCCATACACCTCGCTGGACGAGGCCATCGCGCTCAATAATGCAGCGTCGCACGGGCTGTCGTCGTGCATCTTCACCGAGTCGCTGCGGGAAGCCGAGCGGTTTCTGTCATCGGCGGGCAGCGATTGCGGCATCGCCAACGTCAATATCGGCACCAGCGGCGCGGAAATCGGCGGCGCCTTTGGCGGCGAAAAGGCGACCGGCGGTGGTCGGGAATCAGGCTCGGATGCGTGGAAGGGCTACATGCGGCGTGCCACGAACACCATCAACTATGGCGATGCGTTGCCGCTGGCACAGGGTATCCGCTTCGACGTTTGATCGGATATATGTGCGGATGTGTGAGTAAAGCGCACGTATATACATGCGCGAATACGTTGCGAATCGTAACAAGGGTTACAGCAGCTTGACGCTGTATTACCAGACCCACCCGTATAACGTTCTTGCAGGTAGCAGCATCACTACAAGGACGCGGAAATGAAAACAATATTGATGGGTTTGGCAGTGGCTGGCGCAGCCATGCTTGGCGGTTGCGCGGTGTACCCCACGCCGTACGGACCAGCCGTGGCGCCGGCGCCGATCGCTGTGGCCCCCGCGCCGGTCTATGTGGGGCCGCCTGCCGTGGTGGTGCGGCCGTATGGCGGTTACTACGGCTACTACGGCCGTCGCTATTACCACTGGTAAGGCGAATGGTGGGCACATCCCTCGTCCACCACTGGGAGAGGGGTGTGCCTGGCTGGCGTCAGTGCTTCAATCTTCCGCGCTGCTGTTCAGCCCACCCCAACCGGGCGCGAGCTTTTCGCCGATCTTGCGCAGATCGACCAGGTCGAGTACTCGTCCGACCGTGTGGTCGACCAGCTCGTCGATTGTCTGCGGCTTCTGGTAGAACCCGGGCACCGGCGGGAACACGATTCCGCCCATTTCCGTCACCGCGGTCATATTGCGCAGATGCGCCAGATTCAGCGGTGTTTCCCGCACCATCAGCACCAGCTTGCGCCGCTCCTTGAGCGTGACGTCCGCCGCGCGCGTGATGAGGTTGTCGGAAAGGCCGTGGGCGATTGCCGCGAGGGTGCGCATCGAGCAGGGCGCCACGATCATCGCGTTGGCGCGGAAGGATCCGCTGGCGATCGTCGCGCCGATGTCGCGCACGTTGTGAACCACATCGGCCAGCGCTTCCACTTCGGCGCGGCCCATGTCGAGTTCGTGCTGCAGGTTCATCACGCCGGCGGGCGACATCAGCAGATGCGTTTCCACATCGGCCGCCCCCTGGAGCGCTTGCAGGAGCCGGACGCCGTAGATGGCGCCCGTCGCGCCCGTGATGGCGATGATCAGCCGTTGCGGCGCGCCGCCGTTGGTCACAGGCATGATGGGCTGGAGCGTGAAGGCCGTCAGGCCATCAAGCCTTCAGCAGCGATTGCAGTTCGCCGTTCTGGTACATCTCCATCATGATGTCCGAACCGCCAATGAACTCGCCGTTCACGTAGAGCTGCGGAATCGTCGGCCAGTTGGCGTATTCCTTGATGCCCTGGCGGATTCCTTCGTCTTCGAGCACGTTGACCGTGGTCGGGGCGTCTACGCCACATGCCTTCAGGATCTGGATGGCCCGGCCCGAGAAACCGCACATCGGAAATTGCGCGGTGCCCTTCATGAACAGGACCACGGGGCTGCCCTTCACGATCTGGTCGATCTTCTGCTGTACGTCACTCATGATTGATATGCGTTCTGGTTGCGCGCGGCGCCAGGCTGGCACCGCTGAAATGGGGGGAGCGGTCCGGATTTTACCGGATTCGCGCCTTGCCTTCAGGTAGGGGTATTCGGGCCGGAAATCAACCGGGCAGGCGGCCACCGCTGCAGCGCTCGAGCCCGGCCAGATCGCGCGAGGTGAAAACCTCGACAAAGCCCGCCTCGGCCAGCTGCGCGCGCATGGCGGCGCCCTGGTCGTAACCGTGTTCCATCAGCAGCCAGCCGCCCGGTAGCAGCCGCGCGGTGGCGCCCGCCACGATGGTGGCCAGGTCGCTCAGGCCGTCTTCATGATCGGTCAGGGCGTCGATCGGCTCGAACCGCAGGTCGCCTTCCACCAGATGGGGGTCACCCTCAGCGATGTACGGCGGATTGCTGACGATAAGGTTGAAGCACAATCCGACCGGCAAATCCTCATACCAGTCGGAAACCAGGAATCGGATGTTGTCGGCCTGAAGCGCGCGGGCGTTGTCTTCCGCCACCATCAGCGCGCCACGGGAGATATCGGTGGCCCAGACATCGGCGTCGGGGCGCTCGCGGGCGATCGTCACGGCCAGGATGCCCGAGCCCGTGCCCATGTCCAGCACGCGTGGCGCCTTGACGTCGGCAATGCGTGCCAGCGATGCCTCGGCGGCCACTTCGGTATCCGGACGGGGGATCAGCACATCGGGCGTGACGCGGAAGGTACGGCCGAAGAACTCACGCTCCCCAATCAGATAGGCCATGGGCTCCCCGGTGAGCCGGCGGGCCAGCAACGTGGCAAATGCGTCACGTTTGGGTGCGTCCAGGTGGTCGTTGTCACGCGTGATCAGCTGCGTGCGCGTGAATCCAGTCACATGCGAGAGCAGCATGCGGGCCTCCAGCACCGGCAGGCCGGCGATGGCTGCGAGGGTCAGGGCCTCGCGCAGCGTGGGGGCGGGCGGCAGCGCGCCCTGAGGATTCGGGGACATCGGCTTACTACTGACTTCGACCATCTGGGGAACCGGTACGCCAGTTTGCAAAAAACCCCGTCGGAACATCCCGACGGGGTTTTGCGCGGCATTTTGTGATTAGCGCCTAGTGTAAGCCGATTCCGGCCCCGCCGCGCGCTGAATCACGTAGGGGATTTACTTGTTGACGGCGTCCTTGGCCTTGTCGGCGGCGGAGTTGACGGCGTCCTTGGCTGCATCCTTGGCGGCGGACATCGCGCTGCCGGCATCGGCCTTGGCCTTGTCGGCGGCAGCCGAGACATCGGCGGCGGCATCGCTGGCGGCAGCCTTGGCGGCATCCGCGGCATCCGATGCAGCGGCGGCTGCGCTGCTGGCGGCGGCCTTGGCCGAGTCCGCTGCGTTCTGCATCGCGGCGTCGGTATTCGTTTGCGGAGCCTCTTCCTTCTTGCCGCAGGCGGTCAGGGCGGCGGTGATCATCAGCAGAGCGAGCAGTTTTTTCATGATTTCATCCTTGTATGTCTGTTGGAGGAGTGAACTTCCATCCAGACTTCGGAACCCTTGAGCCTTGAAAGTGACGCATCGGGGTGGTCTGGTCGAAATCGATTATAGACAGTGCGTCTTTCCCGGCTAGTGCTGTTTCAAGCATTTACCTCAGTTACATATTCAGGATTCCTCACCCAGGGCGGCCAACTGGTCGGCCTGGTGCTCGGCGGAGAGTGCGGAAATCAGCTCGTCGAGGTCGCCATCCATGATCATGTCGATCTTGTAGAGCGTCAGGTTGATACGGTGATCCGTCACCCGGCCCTGCGGGAAATTGTAGGTGCGGATGCGGTCGCTGCGGTCGCCAGAACCGATCAGGTTGCGGCGCGTGCTGGCCTCCTTGGCCTGCGCCGCGCGGAGCTGCATGTCCTTGATGCGCGCTGCCAGCACTTTCATCGCTTTTTCCTTGTTGCGATGCTGGCTCCGGTCGTCCTGACATTCGACCACGATGCCCGTCGGCAGGTGGGTCAGGCGCACGGCGGAGTCGGTCTTGTTCACGTGCTGGCCGCCCGCACCCGACGCGCGGAACGTGTCAACGCGCAGATCCGATGGGTTGATCTCGACTTCCCCAACCTCGTCCGCTTCCGGCATGACGGCCACGGTACAGGCCGACGTATGGATGCGACCCTGCGATTCGGTGGCCGGCACACGCTGCACGCGATGGCCGCCCGACTCGAACTTGAGCCGGGAAAACGCGGCATCGCCAGCGATCCGGACGATCACTTCCTTGTAACCGCCAAGGTCCGAGGGCGACTCGCTCATGATCTCGACCTGCCAGCGTCGACGTTCCGCATAACGCGTGTACATGCGGAGCAGGTCGGCGGCGAAAAGCGCGCTTTCCTCGCCGCCAGTGCCGGCGCGGATTTCGAGCAACAGGTTGCGGTCGTCGTTCGGATCCTTCGGCAGCAACAGGGTCTGCAGCGAGTTTTCGAGTGACTGGAGACGCTCGCGAGCCGCGTCGATTTCATCGGCCGCAAACTCCTTCATCTCTGGGTCGTCGAGCAGCGCCTGCGCCGTGGCCAGGTCGTCCTGGGCCTGGCGATACTGGCCGTACTGCTCCGCCACCGGCGACAGCTCGGCATGTTCGCGCGACAGTTTGCGGTACTGGTCCATGTTCGCCGTCGCGTCTTCGCGGGCGAGCAGGGCGTTGACTTCATCGAGTCGTTCGGCCAATTGGTCGAGCTTGGTGGAGATGCTGGCTTTCATATTGGCGGAGGAATTCGGAGTCGCAGGGGGGGCATTGGCGGGCCGCGCGGATCGACACGCGGATGCCGGACGCTGGCGCGCGCCAGCGCTGAAGCAGGGAGCGGCTAGCGCTCGGAGTGGCTGCTGTGGCGGAACAGGCCCGGTACCAGGCGCAGCAGCGCCTCGCGGTCCTCGCCCTGGGTGTGGTTCAGCGCGTGGGTCGGGCCGTGCAGGAACTTGCGGGTCAGCGCGCCGGAGAGCGCCTCGAGCACGGCCGCGGGGTCGTCACCGCGCGCCAGCATCCGGCGTGCGCGTTCGACTTCGGCCTGGCGGATCGCCTCGCCCTGCGATTGCAGTTCGCGGATGACGGGCACGACGCTGCGCGTCTCCAGCCAGTGCATGAAATTCAGCACGCGGGAATCGATGATGGCCTCGGCCTGCGCCACGGCAGCCTGACGCAGCGCGTTGCCTTCGCGCACGACGGCGCCAAGGTCGTCGACGGTGTACAGGAACACGTCGTCCAGGCGTGCGACTTCGGGCTCCACGTCACGCGGCACGGCAAGATCGACCATCATGATCGGGCGATGCTTGCGGCGCTTGACCGCGCGTTCGACCGCGCCCAGGCCGATGATCGGCAGCGAGCTCGCGGTGCAGGAGACGACGATGTCGAATTCGTGCAGACGGTCGCCAAGGTCCTGCAGGCGGATCGCCTGGGTGGTCAGCCCCTGCCCGGACAACTGTTCTGCCAGCTTCTCGCCGCGCTCGACCGTACGGTTTGCCACCACGATCTGGCGCGGCATCTGCGCGGCGAAGTGCGTGGCGCACAGTTCGATCATCTCGCCGGCGCCGATGAACAGCACGCGCTGCGTCGAGACGCTCTCGAAAATGCGCTGCGCCAGGCGAACCGCCGCGGCCGCCATCGACACCGAATGCGCGCCGATCTCGGTCTGGCCGCGGACTTCCTTGGCCACCGCGAACGTGCGCTGGAAAAGCTGGTTCAGGTACGTGCCCAGCGCGCCGGCCTCACCGGCGGTGCGCACCGCATCCTTCAACTGCCCCAGGATCTGCGTTTCGCCGAGCACCATCGAGTCCAGGCCGCTGGCCACGCGAAACGCATGGCGCACGGCTTCCGACTGGGGCAGTGCGTACAGGTGCGGTGCCAATTCCGAAGCGGGGACGTTGTGATGCTGCGCCAGCCAGCGCAGCGTGTGCTCGAAACCTTCCTCGCCCGGCTTCAGCACGTCGGTCGCGCAGTAGATCTCGGTGCGGTTGCAGGTGGAGAGAATGGCGGCTTCGGTACCGTTGCGACCCGAGAGGTGGGTGCGCAGCGCGCCAAGCGCGGGTTTGATCTGCTCAAGCGGAAACGCCACACGTTCGCGGAGCGAGACGGGTGCCGTGGTGTGATTGATACCGATCGCGAGCAGTTGCATTTGTGGGGTTTGCGTGCCATCCGGAACTTCGCCGGAAGCGATGGTCATTATACCGCTCGCCTGCGGGGTTGCAGGGAATCGAGGCGATTTGTTCCACCTGCAGTATTGTTATGCCGTGGCCGCTGGAAAGTGGCCGAAACGACACGAATGACACGGAGGAAGCGGATGCTCGGCTTGGCGGTGGTGGGCGCAGTGGTTGGACTGGCGGGGCGGCAGATGCATCCGTCCGGACGCGTCGTCAGCCTGCCAGCCGCGCTACTGCTGGGCGTGGCGGGTGCGCTGGCCGCTTTCTACACCGGACGCGCGGCGCATTTGTTCACCGATGGCCAACTGCTTGGCTGGGGTGCGGCGATCATCGGCGCGGCCGTGCTCGTGGGTGTCTGGGGTGTTGCGCGTCCGCGTCGGTAACGGGTGAATAGACGAAAAAGTCAGGAATCTCCGAGCGATTTTGTCGGGATTCAAGCCTTTGCATCAAGGAATCGACGCAGGATCGCCCCGGAGTAGTGACTGGCGACGTCACGCAAAAATGACGAAAAATCCACATGTGCGGTGTTGTCGGCCCGGTCCGAGATCGTTCGCAGCAGCGCGTAGGGCACGCCATATTCGTAGCAGATCTGCGCCAGGGCGGCGCCTTCCATTTCCACAGCCTGCAGCGCCGGCAATTGCTCGCGCAATCCGCTGACCGCCGCCGGCGAGCCGATGAACTGGTCGCCGCTGGCGATCATCCCCACGTGCAGGCGCGGATCGCGCACCCCGAAGCGAGCCAGTACGCCATCCGGGACTTCAGTGGCCAGATCTTGCCGAAGGAAGTCCTCGGCGGCCTGGCGCAAAGCACCGGTGAGGCCGGGATCGGCCGGGAATTCGGTCCGGGCGAGCAACGGCACCTCGTGGCGCGGGAACAGCGGCCGGGCGTCCAGATCGTGCTGGACGGTGCGGTCGGCCACCACGATATCGCCCACCCGAACCTCCGGGCCGACACCGCCGGCCAAGCCGGAGAAGACGATCTCATTCACACCGAACTCGCGGATCAGCGTGACCGTCGTGGCCGCCGCGGCCACCTTGCCGATCCGTGCCAACACCAGCACCACCGGCTGGCCGTGCAGCGTGCCGCTGTAGTAATCGCGCATCCCGATCGTGCGCTTCGTGGCACGCGCGTCCTCGTGGCGCATGGCGGCGATCAGCCCGTCGACTTCATCGTGGAGGGCGGCAAGAATGCCGAGGGTCATGGCAGGCAGGGCGGAAAACGCGGGAAACGGAGAGAGCGCCAGCATACCGGTGTGCCAGCGGGGGCGAAAGGCCCGCGCGCCGTGCATATCAATTGGTCATCAATTGGTGACAGCCATGCGTTGGCCGAGCGCGTTTTTGTTACATTGCGATCCATGCCGACATTCGGGAGATCGACGGTTTGGAAACCTTCTCAAATCGCCGCGCCGCACAGCAGGCGCTTGCTGACTGGTGTGCCCAGGGTCGCCTCGATGCGGCGGGCCTGAGCACGGCCTGGGCGCCGACGCTGCCCGATCGCATGGACTGGCGCCGCTGGCTCGACCGCGCGCTGCTGATACTGGGGACGGCGCTGCTATGCGCCGGCGTGATCGTCTTCTTCGCCTTCAATTGGGCGGCACTCCACAAATTCACCAAGTTCGGGCTGCTGGCGGCGTTGCTGACCCTGCTGGCCGGCTTTGCCTCGTTGCGGCCGACCGACGATATGGCGGGTCGCGCCGCGTTGGGCGGTGCGCAGATCATGTCCGGCGTGCTGATGGCCGTGATCGGTCAGACCTACCAGACTGGCGCCGATGCCTGGCAGCTCTTCGCGCTCTGGACGCTGCTGGCGCTGCCCTGGGCGCTGGCCGCACGGGCCACGCCGCATTGGTGGATCGTGCTGGTTGTCGGGAACGTGGCGCTGCTGCGATATGGCAGTGTGCGACTTGGCGTGGGCGGCATGTTCGAGTTGCTGTTCTCGGCGGACCATGCGCGCGAAACGATGCTGTTCCTGCTGGGCGCCGCGGTGGTCCAGTTAGCGCTCTGGTACGTGCTGGCCGCCCGCGCGGGTAGCTGGGGCTTCCGGGGTGTCACCGGTCCCCGGCTGATCGGCATCCTGGCTTGCGCCTATGCGGGCTGGGTTGGACTGATGAGTCTGCTGACCAGCCATGTCGAAGGCTCCGGCCTGCTGATCAGCGCGGTGGCGCTGGTCGCGCTTGGCGCGTGGTTCCGCTGGCGCGCTTTCGATATCGTCGTGCTGAGCCTGATTTGCCTGACCGGCATCGGCGTCATCATCTCGGCGGTGGGCCGCTGGCTGATCGATGCCTATGGCGATTTCGGATCGTTCCTGTTGCTCGCGCTGCTGACGGTCGGCCTGGCCGTCGTCGCTGCTACGTGGCTGCTGCGCGCATGGCGCGAAAAGAGCGGGAGGACGGCATGAGTACCGAACCATTCGAACGCCTGCTGTGGCAGCAACTTGCCGCTCGCGGTGCCGTGCAGGGCGATTTCACGCCCGCGCTTCGCATGCCGTGGCCGATTCGCTTGTTGATGGGCGCGGCGGGCTGGCTCGGCGCGCTGTTCGCTCAGTTGTTCCTGCTGGGCTCCGTGTTCGCCGTGACGCGGGGCAACGGCCCCGCCATCGCCATCACCGGGTTGCTGATGATCGGTGCGGCGATCCTGATGTATCGCACCACCAGTCAGGACGGCGCGCGCATCGCGCTGGGCCAGTTCGCGCTGGCCGCGAGTCTGGGCGGACAGGGCATGGTGATCGTTGGCGTGGGCGAGAGCCTCGGCATCGACCGGCTTTCGCAGACCGCCGTGTTCTGGCTGGGCGTGGCCGTGCTGGAAGCGGTGCTGTTCGTGATCGTGCCGAACCGGCTGCATCGGTTTGTGGCGGTGACTGGCGGCTGGTCGGCAGCAACCGTCGCGCTATATATCGCCCTGGGCGGCTCCATGGGAAATCCGTTCCTGCTGATGCCGATCACGGTGGGCGTCCTGGGCGCGCTGGCGATGGCTGCTGTGGTGGTCTTCGTGTTGATCGAGGCACGCATTGCGGCACGCGGGACACATGCGCTCTGGGAGCCCGCCGCCGACGCCACGTTGATGTTCGGCCTGTCTTCGGCGCTAATCATCACTGGGACCGCGCTGCCGTCCGAGTTCCTGTTCGATGGCATCAAGCATTTGCATGCCCCCGGCAGTTGGGTGCCTGGCGTGTTGGTCGGCGTCTGCCTGCTTGGCTACGCGCAGATCGAGGGCGCGCGCATTCGCTGTGATGCCGGTACGCGTATCGGCCTGGTGGTGCTGGCCGTGGCGTTTAGCGGCCTGATGGTGATGGCGCCGGCGGTCACGGCGGGCGTGCTTGCGCTGACCATGGCATTGCGGCGCGCGTCGTTGCCGTGGATCGGGCTGGCTATCGCGGCGATTCTGCTCGGGTTTATCTGGTACTACAGCACGCTGCAGTGGACGCTGCTCGTCAAGTCGGTAACGCTCGTCGCCGCCGGCGTGCTACTGCTGGCCGCGCGTCTCGCGCTGACCCGTATGCCACGCAAGGAGGCCATCGCATGAAACGCTGGATCATGATTGGATGGCTGCTGACCATCGGCGTGGCCGTGGCCGGCATCGTCGGCAAGGAGCGCGTGATCTCGCGTGGCGATGTGGTCTATCTGCGGCTGGCGCCGGTCGATCCACGGTCGCTGATGCAGGGTGACTACATGGCGCTGAATTTCGCCATCGGCATGGAAGTGTCGGCCGCGCATGGCCAGGATCAAACCGAGAACCGCCGTGACGAACTGGTGGTGATTCGCCGCGACGCCAGCAACGAGGGGCACTTCGTGCGCCTGCACAAGGGCGAGGCGCTGGCTGCCGGCGAGCAATTGCTGCGCGTGCAGAACGTCGCGTCGCGCTGGGGGCGGTCGAACGTGCAGGTATCGACCGATGCCTGGTTCTTCCAGGAGGGGCATGCCGAGCGCTTCTCGAAGGCGAGGTTCGGCGAGTTCCGGGTGGATGCCAGCGGGCAGGCCCTGCTGGTGGGAATGCGCGACGACAAGCTGGCGCCGATGTAGCGAGCGAGGCGCCGCAAGGGCGCCTCGCCAGCCTGCTGCGTCCGGATCCTACTTCACGTTCGGCGCGGGACTCTGCTGCTCGCTCTTCGCGGGCGCCGTCGAAGTGGTGAACGACCACGAAAAGCTCACGGGCTTGCCTGCGCGCGTGCCCGAGAACGTGGCGGTATAGGTCGTGCCATCCGCCAGCGTCGCGAGCGGCAGCAGGAACACCGCGTTGTTGCGGACATAGCTGTCGGCGCCCCCTGCGGAACCTGCGGCCTTTGCCGAAGGCGATACCAGGATGCGCGAAGCGACTTCCGCGCCCTTGGCGTCAATGATCGAGAACGTCGTGACCGAGAGCACTTCGCCGAGCGCCCCATTGGCGTAGACCATCAGCGGCCGGCCCGGCGCGGACAGGTCAGGCGCGGGGTTGGGAGCCTCGCCCGAGACGTTGAAGCCCGGTTGCACATTACTGTCGCCATTTCTGGGTACCGTCACGAACGTGCCAGCGTCGAACTGCTGGCCGCCGCCATAGGGCACGCCGTTGGCCAATGGATTCACGGGCACGGCGGTGAGCACGCCGAAGTCGAGCACGCAGACGCTCAGGCCCCAGGTCCCCTTCGGCATGTAGCCGATGCCGATGGATTCCTGATTGCCGACCATCGCCTGCAGATGATAGACGGTGTGGTACCACTGGTTGAAGCAGCCGACGCCGGTGGAGGCGTCATCGACTCCCGTGCCGCCGGCAGCAATCTCCGCCACCCATTCAGGGTCAGGCACACCGGCCTTGCGCGCGCGCAGCAGTGGCGTGGCTTCATAGAAGCCCGGATTGCCGCTGGTCTCGTCATGCTGCATCACGTGATTGGCGCTGAGGTAGGCGGCATGAGCCTGCGCCGCGGCATCGAGCCGCGCATCTTGCGCGAGCAATCCGACACCGAGTTGCTGGCGCATGGCATTGATCGACTGGAACAACGCAAGCTGGCCAGAACTGGATGCGTAGCTGGGGGCCGGCACGCTGGTCTGCGGCGGGAGCGAGGTGGTGACCCGCACCGTAGAGGGCGTGGCGGTGGCGCCGCCGTTGTCACCGCCACCTCCGCAGCCGGAAAGTGCCGCAGCGAGCACGGCAACGTATATCTGGTTCTTCTTCACGGGTCATCCATGCTGGGCATGTAAGAGGCCCTCGTCATGCGAGGGACGCCAGGCTGCTGCGCAGCGAGCCAGCATGGACTAACGGAAGCGCGTGCGGGAACTGAAGCGTTGGCGGAGGACGTTCATGTGGACGGCGGGCGCGAGATCCAGGCCTCGAACGTCACGGGAGAGGTGAGGCCAAGCCTGTTTGTTTCGCTAGCCCACGCGCGTGTGCCTTGGAAAACCGGATCGAAGAGGTGTTTGCATCGGAAGCTTCCGCATCCCGTGCGCCAGCACCATGCCTACGATTGAGGCACTCGCCATTACGCACTGGTGCGCTCGCGAAAGAAGCCAGCCACCCCAAAGACATAACCCAATTCAGGCACCGCTCGTGCCCATGCATTCGCGCTCGATACTTTCCATGCGAACTTTCGCTCTCCTGGTGTTGCCGACAGCCCTTGCAATGACCGGCTGTGCACAGACGCCGGCGTCGCAGTTGTCGCAGTCGCCGACAGTGCGGCTGTGCAATGGCAACACCTGTGCTGATCAGGATCGGCGCATTGCCACGTTCACGCCGGCGGGGGCGTCGGAATCCGATCGCCGCATCGAGGCGTTGGCGCAGAAGGCCGAAGGAAATCCGAATGCTGCCTATGACTTGAGCCTGCGTCTCCTGCGTGGCGATGGCGTGGAGCGCAACACCTACCAGGCGCTGGAATGGATGCGCAAGGCTGGCGACAACGGCCACGTGCAGGCGCAACTGGCGCTTGGCCGCCTCTATCTGATGGGCTTCGAGGAAATGGGTCCCGATCCGGCCGAAGCCGAGGCATGGCTGAGCCGTGCGGCCGCCAAGGGCAACAAGGAAGCGGCGGCGCTGATTCCGCAGGCCCAGGCCGCGAAGAAGGACGAACAGGCGGCGTACCAGGTGCGCGAAGCCTACCGAAAGTCCTGGTACGCGTGGTACAGCGGCTATCCGTATTACTGGGTATGGGGTCCCTCCGGCTGGTATCAGCGATAGGCGGCTGAGCGGCCAGGCGTCGGCTGTTCGCAGCCAGATTGCGCCTCACTGTTTTTTCCCAATTTCTCTCAACAGGAACACGATTTCATGTCCAAGAAGTTCTCCTTGCGCGCGGCCGCCTTGGTCGCGTCCCTGGTACTCGCCGGCTGCGCCAACCTCGGTGGCGGCTCCATCAGCACCGGTACGGCGGCGACTGCGGCAACCGGCGCCGCGGGCGGCGCCACCAGCGTGAACGCCAATCCGGCGCTGGAGCGTTGCGATACGCCGCTGGGTACGCTCGCCGTGGATGATGGCCGCGGCAAGGAGTGGTATGCGAGCTTTGGCGCCGCCACCAAGATCACGACCATCGAGCCGCTGATCCGCCTGGCGGTGCAGCAGTCGAACTGCTTCGTGATCACGTCCGTCGGCAACAACCGCACGGAAAGCAAGCTGTCGAACATCACCGACAAGCAGCGAAACTCGGGTGAATTCCGCGCCGGTTCGCGCCAGCAGAAAGGCCAGCGTGTGGCTGCCGACTACTACATGGAGCCGGCCATCATCATCGACAACGACTCCACGGGCCAGCTGGCGGCTGGCGTGGGCAGCCTGTTCGGCGGTGTTGGCGCACTCGTGGGCGGCGCCATGCAGAGCAAGGCTTCGGTCGTGACGCTGACCATGTTCGACATCCGTTCAGGTGTGCAACTTTCGATCTCGGAAGGCAACGCCACTGCTACGAACTTCGGCGCGGCAATGGGTGCGTTTGGCGGCGGTGCGGCGGGCGGCCTTGGCGGCTTCTCGCGCACGCCGGAAGGCAAGGCCACCGTGGCGGCCTTTATGGACGCCTACAACAACATGGTCGTCTCGCTGCGCAACTACAAGGCGCAGGAAGTGAAGGGCGGCCTGGGTCGCGGCGGCCAGCTCAAGGTCGGTTCGTAACGTCGATACCCATCGTCGGCACTGGCTGAAACAAAAAAGCCCACAACCTCCAGGGTTGTGGGCTTTTTCTATGGTCCGGGACCTCGGGAAGCGTCCCGAACGACTTAGACGTTGAACAGGAAGTTCATCACGTCGCCATCGTGCACCACGTATTCCTTGCCTTCGGCGCGCATCTTGCCGGCTTCCTTGGCACCATGCTCGCCCTTGAACGAGATGAAATCGTCGTACGCGATCGTCTGCGCGCGGATGAAGCCGCGTTCGAAGTCAGTGTGGATCACGCCCGCGGCCTTCGGGGCAGTGTCGCCCACATGGATGGTCCAGGCGCGCACTTCCTTCACGCCAGCGGTGAAGTATGTCTGCAGGCCGAGCAGCTTGAAGCCGGCGCGGATCACGCGGTCCAGGCCGGGCTCTTCCATGCCCAGGTCGGCCAGGAACTCAGCCTTGTCGGCGTCGTCCAGATCGGCGATCTCGGCCTCGATGGCGGCGCACACGGCAACCACCGGCGAACCGGTGGTCTTGGCGTACTCGCGTACGGCATCCAGGTGCGGGTTGTTCTCGAAACCGTCCTCACGCACGTTGGCCACGTACATGGTCGGCTTGGCGGTGATCAGGCAGAACGGGCGCAGGGCTTCCCATTCCTCCGGCGCCAGGTCCAGCGTGCGCACGGCCTTGGCCTGGTCCAGCACAGCCTGGGCCTTTTCGAGCACGGCCACCAGGCGCAGGGCTTCCTTGTCGCCGGCGCGGGCCGGCTTGATGTAGCGGGCCAGGGCCTTTTCCACGGTGGCCAGATCGGCCAGGGCCAGTTCGGTGTTGATGACTTCGATGTCCGACAACGGATCGACCTTGCCGGCCACGTGGATCACGTTGTCATCCTCGAAGCAGCGCACCACGTGGGTGATGGCGTCGGTTTCGCGGATGTTGGCCAGGAACTGGTTGCCCAGGCCTTCACCCTTCGACGCGCCAGCCACCAGACCGGCGATGTCGACGAACTCGACCGTCGCCGGCAGGATGCGCTCGGGCTTGACGATCTCGGCCAGCTTGGCCAGCCTCGGGTCCGGCACTTCCACGACACCCACGTTGGGTTCGATGGTGCAGAACGGATAGTTCTCGGCGGCGATGCCTGCCTTGGTCAGGGCGTTGAATAGCGTGGACTTGCCGACGTTGGGCAGGCCGACGATGCCGCATTTGAGGCTCATGGTAAACCTTTGAAGTCAATGGCTTACGACTGCCTGGCGCGCGGCTTGTCGCGCGGTTGGCGCCAGTCGATGACAGTCGGAAGTGAATTCGGGGAAGTGACGAGCAAGCACGGATCGCGGCGTTGGCTCACGGATCCTGCGCGTGCTTCATGCACGAAAGGGGCAATTGTAACCCTAGTAACCCTACTAGCCCTATCGGACGCCTTGATTAGAAAGGGGCTGGGACAGACGGCCGCAAATCGTCTTGACGGCAATGCCGGCTCCGTTCGGATGGGTGTGCCGGGCGGCAAGCGGCAAGACCGGTCCGTATGCGTGTCCGAACCGATCACGCGGATGGAGCCCCCGTCACGTCGCTATAATTCAGGGATGTCCGGACCTGCCGCATCGGTGTCACGCACCGTCACTTCTTCCATGTCCTCGAATTCCTCTTCCCGCTTCCAGGTCGCCGTGGTCGGCGGCGGCATTGTTGGCAAGGCCTGCGCGCTGCTGCTGGCGCAGCAGGGTATGCAGGTGGCGCTGGCGGCGCCCCGGCCCGTTGCCGAGGGGGCCCGCCGGGGGGACGATGACTGGGATGCCCGCATCTACGCGTTTTCCGCCAGTTCGCAGGCGCTGCTGGAGCGGCTGCGTGTCTGGGAGGCGCTGGACCCGGCCCGTGTGCAGCCCGTGCGCGATATGCGTGTGTTTGGCGATGAGAGCGCTGCTGAGACCGATCCCTCGCTCGATGGGGATCTGCATTTCTCGGCCTACGCCGCCGCCGTGCCGCAGCTCGCGTGGATCGTCGAATCTGGGCACGTCGAGCGTGTGCTCGACACGGCGCTGCGATTCCAGCACCAGGTGAAATGGTTCGACGACACGGCCACCGGGCTCGAGCGCGACGTCGACGGTGTGACGCTGACGCTGGCCAGCGGCGCGCAAGTTCGCGCCAATTTGCTGGTGGGGGCCGACGGCTCCCGGTCCTGGGTGCGCCAGCAATGTCATATCGGCACCACGCAGCGGCGGTATCGTCAGCTTGGCGTGGTGGCCAACTTCCAGTGCGAACTGCCGCACCAGGAAACTGCCTGGCAATGGTTCCTGGGCGCGCCGGAGAAGCTGATGGCCGACGAGGAGCCGGCCAACGGCGAAATCCTGGCGATGCTGCCGTTGCCGGGCAATCGGGTGTCGATGGTGTGGTCCGCCGATGAGGCACACGCCCACGACCTGCTCGCGTTGTCGCCCGAAGCGCTGGCCGCGACCGTGGCCCAGGTCGCCAGCGGCGCGGTGGGCGCCCGCTTTGGCGCGCTGCGCTGCATCACGCCGGCGCAGGGCTTCCCGCTGGTGTTGCAGCGCGCCGAGCAGTTCGTCCAGCCGCACGTGGCGCTGGTCGGCGATGCCGCGCACGTGGTCCATCCGCTCGCCGGGCAGGGCATGAACCTGGGTTTGCGCGATGTGGTGGAACTCGGGCGGGTGATGGCCGACAAAGAGTCGTTCCGTTCGGAAGGGGATTTGCGCCTGTTGCGCCGCTACGAGCGCGCGCGCGCTACCGATCTGCTGTCGCTGACCGCCGCCACGGACGGCCTGCACCGGTTGTTCTCGCTGCCCGGCTCGCCGGCGCGTGTGGTGCGCAATCTGGGGATGCGGGCGGTGGGCAGCCAGGGGCTGATCAAGCGGCTCCTGATCGGCCACGCGCTCGGGTGATGCAAGCCGGAAGCGGCGAATCCACAAACGAGCCACAAACGAGCCACAAACCAGCCCATTAACGATTTACCATTCACGAATAAGCCGACACACTGACCGGCGCATCGTTTTCCTGGAGTCACTATGTTCCAAATGTTCCGCCGCCGTTCCGCCCGCTTCGCCGCCATCGCGGCTCTGGCTAGCGGCGTGGGCGCCGCCGGCTATGCCCTGCACGCGCTGGCCGCGGACGAGCCGGGTACGGATCGCATCAAGGCGTCGATCCAGAAGATCCTGGGTAGCCGCGCCGAGGTCAAGAGCGTGACCAAGGCGCCGGTGCCAGGCCTGTACGAAGTCAACGTCAGCGGCCAGCTTGTCTACACCGACGCCACCGCTCGCTACATCATCAACGGCGAACTGATCGACACCAAGACCAACACGAACCTGACCGAGGAGCGTCTGGCCGAGTTGAACAAGATCAAGTGGTCGGATCTGCCGCTGTCGCGCGCCATCAAGTGGACCAAGGGTGACGGCAGCCGCACCGTGGCGGTGTTCTCGGACCCGAACTGCGGCTACTGCAAGAAGATCGAGCAGACCTTCCAGCAGATGGACAACATCACGGTCTACACCTTCCTCTATCCGGTGCTGTCGCCGGATTCCACGGTGAAGGCAAAGCAGGTGTGGTGCTCGGCCGATCGCACCAAGGTCTGGCGCGACTGGATGCTGAACCACGTGGCGCTCACGGGCAACGGATCCTGCAAGACGCCGGTGGATGAGAACCTCGAGCTTGGCCACAACCTGAACATCACGGGCACGCCAGCGGTGTTCTTCTCCGATGGCACGCGAATCCCTGGAGCCGCCGACGCGGCCACGCTGGAACGCAAGCTCGCCAGCCTGAAAAAATAAACCCGACGCCGGACCCCATCCGGCTGTATGAAGCGGCCGGTTGCTACCGGCCGCTTTGCATTTCCGCGCCCCGGATTGATTTCGAAAACGACGACGAAAACGGAGACACCATGACCTTCCAGGCCCTGTTGCTGACCCAGACCGATGGCACGACGCACGCGGAGATCGCGCGGGTCGATGAGAGCCAGTTGCCCGCCGACGGCAACGTGCTGGTCGAGGTCGACTACTCCACGATCAACTTCAAGGACGGACTGGCAATCACCGGCCGTTCGCCCGTGGTGCGCAAATGGCCGATGGTGGCCGGCATCGACGGCGCGGGCACCGTGCTGCAATCGGCCGACCCGCGCTGGAAGGCCGGCGACCGTGTGGTGCTGAACGGCTTTGGTGTCGGCGAGACGCATTGGGGCTGCCTGGCCCAGCGCGCGCGGCTCAAGGGCGAGTGGCTGGTCCGCCTGCCCGACGCGTTCACCACGCGCCAGGCCATGGCGATTGGCACGGCGGGTTATACGGCGATGCTGTCGGTGCTGGCGCTCGAGCGCGGTGGCGTGAATGGACCTGTGCGTCCCGGCGATGGCGATGTGCTCGTGACCGGCGCATCGGGCGGGGTGGGCTCGGTGGCGATAGCGGTGCTGTCGAAGCTCGGCTATCGCGTGACCGCATCGACGGGAAAGACGTCGGAGGCCGACTTCCTGCGCGCGCTGGGTGCGGCGGAGGTGATTGACCGCGCCGAACTCGGCACGCCGGGCAAGCCGCTGCAGAAGGAGCGCTGGGCAGCCGTGGTCGACTCCGTCGGCTCCTATACGCTCGTCAATGCCTGCGCCCAGGTGCGGTATGGCGGCGTGGTCACGGCATGTGGACTGGCGCAGGGCATGGATTTTCCGGCTTCGGTGGCGCCGTTCATCTTGCGTGGCGTGACGCTGGCCGGCATCGATAGCGTGATGGCGGCGATGCCGCTGCGCGAAACCGCGTGGAAGCGTCTGGCGCAGGATCTGGCGCCAGACCGGCTGCAGGCCATCACGCGCGAGATCCGGCTGGCGGAGGCCATCGACGCGGGACGCAAGATCGTCGAAGGCGGCATGCGCGGACGCGTGGTGGTCAACGTCAACGGCTGAAGGCGGCGGTTGCCGCGCACTGGCGTCCCGGGCCGGTCCGGGACGTGACGCTACAATCGTGACCATGACGCCGATCCGCTACGCCATCGCCCCGCTTCATCCGGAAGCCCACCTGTTCGCCGTCACCGTGACGGTGGATGTTCCCGATCCCGCTGGCCAGGTCTTCACGCTCCCTGCGTGGATTCCGGGCAGCTACATGATTCGCGACTTCGCCCGCAATATCGTCCGCATACGGGCCGATGCGGGCGACGTGGCGGTGCCGCTGACCAAGCTCGACAAGCAGAGCTGGCAGGCCGCGCCGCTGGCGGCGGATGCCGGGCCGCTCGTGGTCAGCTACGAGGTGTACGCGTGGGATTTGTCGGTGCGTGCCGCGCATCTCGATACCACGCATGGCTTCTTCAATGGCAGTTCGGTGTTCCTGCGTGTGGTCGGGCAGGACGATGGTCCGTGCCTGGTCGATATCCACGCGCCCGCGGGCGAAGCCTATGCCGACTGGCGCGTTGCTACGGCATTGCCCGAGGCGCGCGGCCCCGGTGGCGCGCGGCGCTACGGCTTCGGACGCTACCAGGCTGCCGACTACGATGAACTGATCGACCATCCGGTGGAGATGGGCACGTTCGCGCTGGCCAGCTTCCGCGCCTGCGGCGTGCAGCATGACGTGGTCTTTACGGGCAAGGTGCCGCAGCTTGACCTGCAGCGTGTCTGCCGCGACCTGAAGAAGATCTGCGAGGCGCAGATCAAGCTGTTCGAACCGCGCTCGGCCCGCGCGCCGATGCTCGACAGCAACCGCCGCTACGTGTTTATGACGATGGTCACGACCGACGGCTATGGCGGCCTGGAGCATCGCGCCAGCACGGCGCTGATGTGCGCGCGCAACGATCTGCCCGCGCGCGGCGACAGCGAGGCCAGCGAGGGGTATCGCACCTTCCTGGGCCTGTGCAGCCACGAGTATTTCCACACCTGGAACGTCAAGCGGATCAAGCCGGCGGCATTCGTGCCCTATCAGCTCGAGAGCGAGACCTACACGCCGCTGCTCTGGCTGTTCGAAGGCTTCACGAGCTACTACGACGATCTGGTTCTGGTTCGCACCGGGCTGGTGACCGACCAGCAGTACGTCGAGATGCTGGGCAAGACCTGGAACGGCGTGCTGCGCGGCAGCGGCCGCACCAAGCAGAGCGTGGCGGACAGCTCGTTCGATGCCTGGACCAAGTACTACCGCCAGGACGAGAACGCGCCGAACGCCATCGTCAGCTACTACACCAAGGGTTCGCTGGTGGCGCTGGCGCTGGACCTGACGATCCGCGAGAAGACGCGCGGCCGCAAGTCGCTCGACGACATCATGCGCGCGCTATGGCAGCGCTACGGGCGCGACTTCTACGCGCCGGGCGCCGCGCAGCGCGGCGTGACCGAGGCGGAGGTCTACGCGTTGTTCGATGACGTCACCGGTCTGAAGCTCGGCGCCCTGCTGCGCGCGCTGACCGAAGGCACGGGCGAGATCGGACTGGTGCCGCTGTTCCGCGCGTTCGGAGTCAAGGCGGAAGTCCAGAAACCGGACGGCACGGCCGCGCTCGGTATCAAGACCGCCAAGCAGGACGGCTGGGTGCGCGTGAGCCAGGTGCTCGACGGTGGGGCGGGGCAGAAGGCCGGGCTGTCGGCGGGCGACCTGCTGGCCGCCGTCGATGGGCTGCGCGTGGCGCCGGGTCAGCTTGAAAAGCTGCTCGGGCGCTACCGGGCAGGTGATCGCGTGGAGCTTCACGTGTTCCGGCGCGATGAACTGCAGGTGTTGCCGGTGACGCTGGCGCGCGAGCCGGCGGTGCAGTACAAGGTGTCGGTGGAAACGGGCAAGCATGTCGGGAGAGCGCGCTGGCTCGGCCAGTAACCTGCATGTCACCCTGCTGTCGTCGCCCTGGCGACGGCAGGGCTCCCCTTTGACCCGGCCGACCCGGCATTTGTAATCGCCCCCCCATGGAATACGCGCACGATCCCCGCACGTTCCTCTACTCGCACTACATCTACCGTGGCCTGCGCTCGGCCACGGGGGTCATCGGCATGACGCTGCTGGCCATGCAGTTCATGGACCTGCCCAGCGCGATGGTCGTCTCGATGGGCGCGCTGTGCACCAGCCTGATGGACCTGCCGAGCCCGCTGAACCACAAGTTCAACGAGATGCTGGCTAGCGTGCTGCTCTGCACGGCGGTGACCGTGGTGGTGGCGCTGGCCACGCCGTTTCCGCGCGTGATGCCGTTCGTGCTGGTGCTGGTCACGTTCCTGGCCGGCATGATGACGGTCTACGGCAACAAGACCATGCCGTTGCAGTTCTCGATGCTGTTCGTCATGACGCTGACGATCAACGAGGAATTCGTCGTGCGCACGGCCTTGTCCCACGCGGGACTGTTCGGCGTGGGCGCGCTGGGCTACTTGCTCTACGCGATCAGCGTGGCCTGGTTTATGGAGCGCCGCACGCGGCAGCAGATCCTGGCGGAGTCGCTCTACGAGATGGCGGCCTACCTCGACATCAAGGCGGGGTTCTACGACGCCGGCACCGACTACGACGAGCTGTTCAACCGGCTGGTGCGCCAGCAGATCGTGGTGGCCGAGCGCCAGCAGGCCGCGCGCGACATGGTGCTGCGCGGCAACAAGACACCGTTCGATGGGCTGCTGGTGCGGGTGCACCTGCGCATGCTGGAGCTCTACGAGTATCTGCTGTCGACCAATACCGACTATCCGCTGCTGCGGCAGACGTTCGGCGGCACGCCGGTGCTCGACGCGTTGCGCCGGCTTGTGCTCGGGCTCTGCAAGGACCTCGAGGAAATCGCCTACGACATCACGCGCGGGCGGCCGTCGTACAGCGCGTACGACTACGCGGCGGACCTGCGCGCGGTGGAAAACGAGATCGCCCAGCTGCGCCACCTCAATGTGTCGGCCTCGGCGATGACGGCACTGGTCGATACCTTCGACATGATTCGGGGCGCGGTCACGCTGATGGGGCAATTGCACGAGGCTTCGCGCACGCCGGTGGAGCCGGCGCAAGTGCTGCCTGGTTCTGACATGACACCGTTCCTGACGCGCCAGAAGTACGAACTGGGCGTGGTGCTCGACAGCCTGAATTGGCGCTCGCCGGCGTTCCGGTTCGCGGTGCGCATCACGCTGGCGGTGGGAACCGGGCTATTCCTGGGCGAGCATTTGCCGTACGCGTCGCACAGCTACTGGATCCTGCTGACCATCGTGGTGATCCTGAAGCCGAACTTCAGCATGACCAAGCAGCGCTACAACGATCGTCTGATCGGCACGCTGATCGGTTGCATCATCAGCGTCGGCATCCTGCACTGGATTCATGCGCCGCTAGTGCTGCTGGGTGTGCTCTATCTGGCGCTCGTGGCCAGCGCGGCGTTCTCCACGATCAAGTACCGCTACACCGCGATTGCCGCCTGTGTGCAGGTGCTGATCCAGATAAACCTGCTGATTCCGGGCAGCCAGACGGTGGTGGGCGAGCGGTTGGTCGATACCGTGATTGGCGGGATCATCGCGTCCGTGTTCAGCTTCGTGCTGCCGAGCTGGGAGTACCGCGCCATTCCGAAGCTGGTGGAAAACGTGCTTCAGGCCAACCGTCGCTATATTGCGGCTACGCGGGATCTGCTGCTGCGCAAGGCGCAGGACGACTTCGCATACCGCGTGCAGCGCAAGCAGTTCATGGATGCGCTGTCGGCGCTGATCTCGTCGTTCCAGCGCATGCTCGACGAGCCGCGCAGCCGGCAGCGCGCGGTGGATAACCTGAGCCGCTTTATCGTGCAGAACTACCTGGTGGCCGCGCATGTGGCCGCTGCCCGGATCCAGGTGCGGCAGCACTACGGCGAACTGGATGTGCCCGCAGCCGAGGCCTCGATCGAGCAGGCCACCGAGGCAGCCGTGCGGTCGTTGACGCTGGCCAGCGAGCGGCTGGCGGGCCAGGAACGGCATGGGGCGCGTGGCGCGGGATTCATCCGCACACCGACGGAGGCGGCGGTGGCCGGCGTGGGCATGGTCCATCAGAGCGCGCCGTCGTCGGCCACGGATACCACGGAGGACGATGCGAGCGAGCGCCGCGCGCGTATCGCGGACTCGGCGGACCGGCGCAAGGCCGAGGTGCTGGCGCAGGCCGCGGCGGCCGGCGAGATCGGTGCGGCCGAGCCGATTCAGCGATCGCAGGACCAGCGTGCCGAGTCCACCGCGAGTGCTTCCGGGCGTGCGGCCAATGCGGTGCTGGAGCGCCGCCTGCGTGCGCTGCGCGAGGACGCAGCGAAGATCGCGCTGCGTACCGGCGCGATCGGCCGGGCAATCCGGACGCCGTGGAAGGGGTGATCGAACGGAATCGCGACGGGTTCTCTCTCCTCTCCCATGTGGCGGGCGAGGAGAGACAGCCCGCGGCATTGACGCTGACCTAGACCTTCCCAGTCGCCCCGGCTTCCTCCACGTCGGGCAGCTTGAACACGCCACTGTTGAACGAGTAGCCGTAAACCTCGCCGTACCGGCCCCAGTCGATCGCGATCGTCAGCACGCGCTGGGCCTCATCCGGCTTCAGGAATGCCTGCATCTCGCGCAGGACGGTTTCCTCGCCAACCTCGCCGTCCTCGCTCTCTTCCAGCTCGCGCCGGATGTGAGCGGCCAGCGCAACGTGGCTCAGCAACTGCTTGCCGAACACGACCTTGCGTTCGGAGGGCTCGGTCTCGTAGTAGCTACGGCCGAGCGCCGTCGATGTGATGTCGCCGCGCTCGATGGTCGCCAGCCCCAGCAACTGCATGGCCTCGCAGGCCGGCAGCAGTTCGTCGTCGGTCAGCCCGGCTTCGTCGGCCAGGTGCGGCAGGTCGGCGCGGCCGAAGAACGGCGATTCGTGCAGCAGGTCGAGAATGGCCTCCATCTGGCTGATATCGGCTTCTGGCAGGCGGTAGCCGATCTGCTGCGCGGCAGCCATCGCAGGCACGCGCGGCCCCAGCGCGGCCGGCGAGGTCATCAGCGTGTAGACCTCGTCGATCAGCGCGCGCACCTGGGCGCTGTCGCGATTGCGTGGGCGCGCAAAGGGCACCCGCACCTCGGCGCGCACGCGCCCCGGGTCGCTCGACAGGATCACGATCCGGTCGGCCATCATCACCGCTTCCTCAATGTTGTGCGAGACGATCAGGATGCTCTTGATGTTGGCGCGGCCCGATTCCCACAGGTCGAGCATTTCATCGCGCAGCGTTTCGCCGGTCAGCACGTCGAGCGCCGAGAACGCCTCATCCATCAGCAGCAGGTCCGGCTGCGTCACCAGCGCCCGGGCTATGCCCACACGCTGCCGCATGCCGCCGGACAGTTCACGCGGCAACGCGCTGTTGAAGCCTGAGAGGCCGATCATGTCGATGGCCGCTTCGGCGCGCCGCACGCGTTCCGCCTTCGGCACGCCCTGTGCTTCCAGCCCAAGTTCCACGTTCTGCTGCACCGTCAGCCACGGGAATAGCGCGAACGACTGGAACACCATGGCGATGCCTTCGGCCGTGCCGACCAGCTTCTGGCCACGGAACCGCACCTCGCCACGGTCCGCGCCGACCAGGCCGGCCATGATCCGCAGCAGCGTCGATTTGCCGGAGCCGGACTTGCCCAGCATGGCGACGATCTCGCCTTCACGCAGCGTGAGGTTGACGCCTTCGAGCACGGCGCGATCGGTATGGTCGGCGGTGCGGAATACCTTGCCCACGCCATGCAGTTCGATGACGGATGGGGCCAGTCTGGATGGGTTGTCGTGCAGTGCCATCGTGCGAATGTCAGAGTCGGGTGCGCAACTGCGCGAGATCGTAGAGGCGGTTCCAGAGCAGCCGGTTGAAGCCGACCACGAACAGCGCCATCACGCCGATGCCGAGTGCGATGCGCGGGAAGTCGCCCCGCGCGGTCATTTCGGCGATGTAGCTGCCCAGGCCGGTGGCCACGAGCGTGCGATCGCCCCAGGTCACGTATTCCGAGACGATACTCGCATTCCAGGACCCGCCTGCGGCCGTGACCAGTCCGGTCAGCAGGCTCGGGAACACGGCGGGAATCAGGAAGCGGCGCCACATCAGCCAGCCCTTGAGCCCAAAGTTGCGCGCGGCCAGCCGCAGTTCGGTGGGAATGCCGGAAGCCCCGGCCACCACGTTGAACAGGATGTACCACTGGGTGCCGAAGATCATCAGCGGGCTGAGCCAGATCTCGGGATTGAGCCCGAACCTGACGATTGCCATCACGGCCAGCGGGAACATCAGGTTGGCCGGAAAGGCGGCCATGAACTGGGCGATCGGCTGGGCGATGCGCGCCACGGACGGGTTCAGGCCGATGCGGATGCCGATCGGCACCCAGATCAGCGCCGCCAGCGCGATCAGCACGATCACGCGCGTCATCGTCAGCACGCCAAGCCACAGCACGTGCGCGGCCTCGCCCCAGCCCACCTCGCTGTGCACGAAGTGCACTACGCGATAGAGCGCCGCCAGCGCGATGACGATGATCACCGTATCGCGCAGGCGCTCGAGCCAGGGGCTCCAGCGGGCTGGCGCGGCGGGCAGTACCACCATGTTGCGGTGGCGGGCGCTCCACGCCAGCGTGCGTCCGCCGAGGCTGGCGGTCCACTTGAGCAGTGCATGGACCCATGCGGAACGGCGCAGCAGGTCAAGCAGCCAGGACTGGGGCATGGTGTCCTGCGCCAGCGTTTCGAAGCGGAAGCGGTCGGCCCAGGCCACCAGCGGGCGGAACAGGAACTGGTCGTAGATCAGGATGCCGACCAGCATCGCCACGATGGCCCAGCCGATTGCCGGCAGGTTCTGCTGCTGGATCGCCAGCGCGATGTACGAGCCGATGCCGGGCAGGCGGATGTCGTGGCCGGATACCGAAATGGCTTCGGAAGCAACAACGAAAAACCAGCCGCCGGACATCGACATCATCATGTTCCACAGCAGGCCGGGCATGGCGTACGGCACTTCGAGCCGCCAGAAACGCTGCCAGGGCGAAAGCCGGAACATTGCCGCGGCTTCGATCAGATCGCCGGGGATGGTGCGGAACGACTGATACAGGCTGAAGGCCATGTTCCAGGCTTGCGACGTGAAGATCGCGAAGATCGCCGCGCATTCCACGCCGACCAGGCTGCCGGGGAACAGGGCGATGAAGCCGGTGACCGTGATCGACAGGAAACCGAGTACCGGGATCGACTGCAGGATGTCCAGCGCCGGCACCATCACTTTTTCGGCGGTGCGATTGCGCGACGCGATGGCCGCGAAGGCGAATGAGAACAGCAGCGACGCCGCCAGCGCCGCCAGCATCCGGATGCTGGTGCGCATCAGATAGTAGGGCAGGCTGGCGACGTCCAGCTGCACGGATAGCGCGTCGCCAGGCTGGTACGGCACGACCATCTGCTTGGCCGCAAAGGCCACGATGACGATGACCGCGAGGATGATCGGCAGCAGTGCGAAGTCGAACCGGTTTGGGGGCGCAGTCAGCAGAGGGCCGACGTAGCCGGGTGCGGGTTGGTTATCTTGCGTTGGTGGCATGGGCACGGCCCTTCGTTTCGGAACCGCCGTAGCCTCTCCATCGATCCCTCGCCCGCAAGCGGGGAGGGCGGCCAACACCGCGCAATTCCAACGCTGTCGGTTCGCGCCCCTTTCTCGCGGGCGGGAGAGGGGCTGGGGGAGAGGGCAAAGGCATCGTATGCTGATGACCTAACGCCCAAGCGGGCCAGGTAGTGTACCTAGAGACGCTATCAAAATGATTCTGGCGTTGTTGCGTGGCCTTGCCGTACTACTTGCACTGTCTGCGGCCACGCGTTTGGCCAGAGCTGTTTCGCTTCATTTTGATGGCGCCCCTCAGTATGGAAGCAAATCATGACAACCACGACGGAAACCTGGCAATTGTTCGCCCACGGCCGTGTGCAGGGTGTGGGCTATCGTGCCGCATGTGCGGACCGGGCGACATCGCTCGGTCTGGGTGGGTGGGTGCGCAACCGTGTCGACGGCAGGGTGGAGGTGCTGGCCAGCGGCCCGCGCGAGCGCCTGGAGGCGCTACGCGTGTGGATGGAGGCGGGGCCGCCCGCCGCGCAGGTGTCGAAGGTGGAAGTGGCTCAGGCGGCGCCGCAGCTGTTCGATCAATTCGACTGGCTGCCCACGGCCTGAGTGATCGCTTGAGCGGCGGCCTCCTGCTTGTCGGCCCGGTCGGCCCGGTCGGTCAGGTCGGTCAGGTCGGTCAGGTCGGTCAGGTCGCCTGCCAGTCGATACCGCCACGGCCGTGGCGTTCGAGCCAGTCGTTGGCCTGACGGAAATGGCCGCAGCCCAGGAAACCCCGGTGCGCTGACAGCGGTGACGGATGCGGCGCTTCCAGCACGCAATGCGTCTGGTCTTCGAGCAAGGCGCGCTTGGCCTGCGCGTGGCTGCCCCAGAGCAGGAACACCAGGTTCGGCCGCGATGCCGCCAGTGCGTGGATCACGCAGTCGGTCACAGCTTCCCAGCCGCGCTTCGCATGACTGGCGGCCTGTCCCTGCTCGACTGTCAGTACCGTATTCAGCAGCAGCACGCCCTGACGTGCCCAGCCTTCCAGATTGCCCGACGCACGCGTCGGCGCCACGCCGTATTCCGCGCCGATTTCCTTGAAAATGTTGCGCAGGCTCGGTGGCACCTTGACGCCCTCGGGCACGGAGAAGGCCAGCCCGTGTGCCTGCGGGATCTCCAGCCCATCCACGACGCCAGTGCCGTGGTACGGGTCCTGGCCAAGGATCACGACCTTGACCGCGTCCGGCGGCGTCAGGTGCAGGGCATGGAATACCGCGTGTGGAAACACCGGCTTGCCCGCCGCGCGTTCTTCGTCGACGAACGCGCACAGCGACGACCATTCGGCCTTGCCCACGCATGGCGCGAGCAAGGTTCGCCAGGCGGCGGGCAGGGCATCGGCCTGCTCCTGCAGGCTGACGGTCTGGGGTGTGGCGCTGGAAGTTTCCGGCGTGTCGGGCGCAAACAGGTCGGCTTGCATCAGGATGGGGTGGTGAGACGGTAGCCGCGCGCGGCCTTGCTGAGGTCCGAAGGGGTCAACGGGGCGATGTGGGCGAGGCGCAGGGCGAATGCGCGCAATGCGGCTTCGACATGGCGTTCGTCAGCCCCATCGCGCGGCAGCCATTCCAGTTCGAGTTCCTGGATGCGCTCGGTCCGCGACGTGCCGGGGGCGCTGATCGCACCGGTGTCGAGCGCGGCCTCGATGCGCTCGCCATCCTGTTCGACAATCCAGGTGCGGCGGGCGAAGTCGGTCCGGAATACCGGAGCGAGCCGGTCTGCCAGCGGCGTCAGCACGGCGCGGGCATCGTCGGGGAAGCACGACAAGTCGATGGCCTCGCCCGCGACTGGCGTTTCCCATTCGTGGCGGGCAGCCAGGCCGGCGGCGCTGTGGCCGGCGGTCTTCAGCGTTTGCAGCCACTGCTCGCCCTTCCTGCGCAGGCGCAGCGCCGCGCGGGCTTGCGCCAGATCCCGGGTGGGGGTGTCGAGGTAGACGTTCAGCAACGTCAACTCGCCACGTGGCTGCCCGTTGGCGTCGAGCCAGGCCGCCACCGCGGCAAGCGCGGCGTCGGGCACGGCCAGTTTCAGTTCGATCTCGATGCCCATGTGGGAATCACGAGAACAGGCGGGCCAGTTCCACGCCCGGCTCCGGCGCGCGCATGAACGCTTCGCCGACCAGGAAGGCATGGACGTCGGCGTCGCGCATCCGCTTGACGTCGTCGGGCCCGAGGATGCCCGATTCGGTTACCACGAGCCGGTCAGCCGGCATGCGCGGCAGCAGGTCCAGCGTGTTGTCCAGCGAGACCTCGAAGGTGCGCAGGTTGCGGTTGTTCACGCCCAGCAGCGGCGTCTTCAGTCGCAGCGCGCTATCGAGTTCCTCGCCGCCGTGGACTTCCACGAGCACATCCATGCCGAGTTCGTGCGCGCACGCTTCCAGCTCGGCCATCAGGCCGTGGTCGAGCGCGGAGACGATCAGCAGGATGCAGTCGGCGCCCCAGGTGCGGGCTTCGTAGACCTGGTACATATCGACCATGAAGTCCTTGCGCAGCGCCGGCAGCGGGCAGGCGCCACGCGCGCGCTTCAGGTACTCGGCATGACCCTGGAAGAAATTCACGTCGGTCAGCACGGACAGGCAGGCCGCGCCATGGGCGGCGTAGCTTTCGGCGATGGCCTCCGGCACGAAGTTTTCGCGCAGCACGCCCTTCGACGGCGAGGCCTTCTTGACCTCGGCGATCACGCCGGCGTTGCCGGCCGCGATCTTGTCGCGCAGTGCGCGCTCGAAGCCGCGCGGGGCCATGCCGGTTTCGTGGCGCAGGCTCTCGGCCTCGGCGCGCAGGCTCGGCAGGTCGCGCTTCTTGCGCGCGGCTGCCACCTCATCGGCCTTCACGGCCAGGATCTTTTCCAGGATGTCGGACTTGGCTGACATGGGGGCTCACTTGAATTGCTGGGTGGCGCGCACGAACTGGTCGAGCTTCTCGCGAGCGGCGCCACTGGCGATGGCTTCGCGCGCGCGGCGGATACCATCCTCGATCGAACTGGCCACATTGGCCGCGTAGAGCGCGGTGCCGGCGTTCAGCGACACGATTTCGCGCGGGGTGCCGGGCACATCGCCCAGCGCTTCCAGCAGCATTTCCTTCGACTCGACGGCGTCTGCCACCTTCAGCCCGCGGTTCGAGATCATCGACAGGCCGAAGTCTTCAGGATGGATCTCGTACTCGCGCACTTCGCCGTCCTTGAGTTCGCCCACCAGCGTTGCCGCGCCGAGCGATACCTCGTCCATGCCGTCCTTGCCATAGACCACGATCGCATGTTGCGCGCCCAGGCGCTGCATCACGCGCACCTGGATGCCGACCAGGTCCGGATGGAACACGCCCATCAGGATGTTCGGCGCATCGGCGGGATTGGTCAGGGGGCCGAGAATGTTGAAGATGGTGCGCACGCCCATTTCCTTGCGGATCGGCGCCACGTTCTTCATGGCCGGATGATGGGTCGGGGCGAACATGAAGCCGATGCCGGTCTGCTCGATGCACTGGCCTACCTGCTCCGGCGTCAGCATGATGTTCACGCCCAGCGCCTCGAGCACGTCGGCGCTGCCGGACTTCGACGACACGCCACGGTTGCCATGCTTGGCGATCTTCGCGCCAGCGGCAGCGGCGACGAACATCGACGCGGTGGAAATGTTGAACGTGTGCGAACCGTCGCCGCCGGTGCCGACGATATCCACGAAGTTCTCGCGGTCCTTGACGATCACGTGATTGGCGAACTCGCGCATCACCTGTGCCGCTGCGGAGATCTCGCCGATCGTCTCCTTCTTGACGCGCAGGCCGGTCAGGATGGCGGCGGCCATCACGGGGGACATCTGCCCCTGCATGATCTGCCGCATCAGGTGCAGCATTTCGTCGTGAAAGATCTCGCGGTGCTCGATGCAGCGCGTCAGTGCTTCCTGCGGCGTGATGGACATGGCGGATTCTTGGGCAGAGTGTGCGGCGAAAGCGGAAAAATCGGTGCGCCTCATCGTGGCGCCTTGATGAAGTTGGCCAGCAGCGCATGGCCGTGTTCGGACAGGATCGATTCCGGATGGAACTGCACACCCTCGACGGCCAGCGTCTTGTGGCGCACACCCATGATCTCGCCGTCCGGCGTCCAGGCGGTGACAGCCAGGCAATCGGGCAGCGTTTCGCGCTCGATGGCCAGCGAATGATAGCGCGTCACGTCGAAGTGTTTGGGCAGCCCGGCGAAGACGCCTTCCTGCGTGGTCTCGATCGTGCTGACCTTGCCGTGCATCACCTGCTTGGCGCGGATCACCTTGCCGCCGAACGCCTCGCCGATGGCCTGGTGGCCCAGGCACACGCCCAGCAGCGGAATCTTGCCCGCGAAGTGTTGCAGCACGGGCACCGAGATGCCGGCCTCGTGCGGGCTGCACGGCCCCGGCGACACGCAGATGTGGTCGGGCTTGAGCGCTTCGATTTCCTCGATCGTGATCTCGTCGTTGCGGAAGGTCCGCACGTCGGCGCCTAGTTCGCCGAAATACTGCACCAGGTTGTAGGTGAACGAGTCGTAGTTGTCGATCATCAGCAGCATGTTCGTTTCTCCTGTTCCTGGGCTCAGAGGTCGGCGTCCAGACCGTCCTGGACCTGTTCGGCGGCGCGGATCACGGCGCGTGCCTTCGCTTCGGTTTCCCTCCATTCGGCTTCGGGGTCCGAATCCGCCACGATGCCGGCCGCGGCCTGCACATAGAGATTGCCGTCCTTGATCACGCCGGTGCGGATGGCAATGGCCAGATCCATCTCGCCACCGAACGACAGGTAGCCCACGGCGCCGCCGTAGATGCCGCGCTTGCGCGGTTCCAGTTCATCGATGATTTCCATCGCGCGGACCTTCGGCGCGCCGGACAGTGTGCCGGCCGGGAACGTGGCGCGCAGCACGTCGAGGTTGCTGATGCCGTCGCGCAGCGTGCCTTCCACGGAACTGACAATGTGCTGCACGTGCGAGTACTTCTCGATCACCATCTTGTCGGTGACCTTGACCGAACCCGTTTCCGCGATGCGGCCGATGTCGTTACGGGCCAGGTCGATCAGCATCACGTGCTCGGCGATCTCCTTCGGATCGTTGAGCAGTTCCGTGGCCAGTTGGGCATCGCGCTCGGGGGTGCTGCCGCGTGGGCGGGTGCCGGCCAGCGGGCGGATCGTGACGATGCGGGCATTCTGCGTGTCGCCGTTGGCCTGGGTGCCGCCGACCTTGCGGGTCTCCTGACGCACCAGGATTTCAGGCGAGGCGCCCACCACCTGGAAATCGCCGAAGTTGTAGAAGTACATGTACGGCGACGGATTCAGCGAGCGCAGCGCGCGGTAGAGCGACAGCGGCGAGTCCCGATACGGCTTCATCAGGCGCTGGCCCACCTGCACCTGCATCATGTCGCCGGCCATGATGTATTCCTTGGCCTTGTGCACGGCGGCCAGGTAGTCGGGCTTGGCGAATTCGCGATAGACCTCGGTCAGCACGGAGGGGCTCGTCACCGGCACATCCACGGGCTGGCGCAGCTTCATGCGCAGTTCGCGCAGGCGCTGGCGGGCGCGGGAATAGGCTTCCGGCGTGGTCGGGTCGGCGTAGACGATCAGGTAGAGCTTGCCGGACAGGTTGTCGATGACCGCCAGTTCCTCGCACAGCAGCAACTGGATATCGGGCAGGCCGAGGTCGTCCGGCATCTGGGTGTCGGCCAGCTTCTTTTCGATATAGCGGACCGCGTCGTAGCCGAAGTAGCCGGCCAGACCGCCGCAGAAGCGCGGCAATCCGGGGCGCAGCGCCACCTTGAAGCGGCTTTCGAACTCGGCGATGAAATCGAGCGGGTTGCCTTCGTGTGTCTCCACGACCTTGCCGTCGGTGACCACTTCGGCACGGTGCCCGTAGGCGCGCAGCAGTGTGCGGGCATGCAGGCCGATGAACGAGTAGCGGCCGAAACGCTCGCCCCCGACCACCGATTCCAGCAGGAATGTGTTCACGCCACGCGTTTGCGACTGGGCCAGCTTCAGGTACAGCGACAGCGGGGTTTCCAGGTCGGCCAGCGCCTCGGCGATGATGGGAATGCGGTTGTATCCCTGGTCGGCCAGCGATTTGAATTCCAGTTCGGTCATGTCGATCCTCTTCTTGCGGCGCCCGCCACGATGGTCGGGTTCAGGCGGCGCCGCGTGTGTCGTCGGCAGGGGGAGGGCTGGAGAAGTTGCGGCAACCCGCCCCGGGAGCGGACCGTGTAGCACACGCGTTTGACGCACGCGCGCACACGGCCGAAGGCGTGGCGTGCGGCGCGTTCATGAGCTAACCGTAGCACACAGGCATCTGGGCTACGGCGCTGGCGGAAGGATCTGCCGGAGATGTCGGTCGACAGTGGATCTGGACCGGGCCGGCGGAGCTTGGGGGGGTGACTGCGGCGGACTTAAGAAGTCCCGGTGTATCCCCGCAAGCCCGTCAGGAAACTCGCGAACGCACTTTACGCCTGTTCAAAGGCGCGCCAGCGACGCCAGGGCCAAGCCTGCCGATCACTGCCAAGAAAGTTGCGTTTGCGGTTGAGGAACATTGAATGGTGTTCAGCCGGGTTTAGCGGTGTGTTGCCCGATGTGCGGCAAGAAGCGCAGCCACGCGGGCAATGTCGGGGACTATACCATCGGCGTCGACGTCTTGTACAGGATTGCCATGGTTGTAGCCATATGGCATCAAGAGCACTCCCATGCCCGCCGCACGAGCCGCCCGCGCATCATTTTCGGAGTCGCCGATGGCCAGCACGGCCTCCGGATCGACCCGGAATGCCTCGGCCACCTTGAGCAGTGGATACGGATCGGGTTTGCGCAGGGCGAACGCGTCGCCGCCGTAGACCAGATCGAAATACTGGGCCAGGCCGGTACGGGCCAGCAGCGGCTCGGTGAAGTTCCACGGCTTGTTGGTCACGCAGGCCATGCGCAGGCCCATCGCCTTGAGCGCCGTCAGGCCCTCGCGGACATTCGGGTAGACGTTCGAAAACTGGCCGTTGATCCGCACGTACTCGCGGTCGTACAGCGCGTAGGCATCAGCGAACAGCCCGTTCGCGTGCAGCGGCGAGAAACGCGCGTCCAGCACGCGGCGGATCAGGTTCTCCGACCCCTTGCCGACGAAGCTGACAATGTCCTCCTGGGACATCGGCTCGACCGGGCCCAGGTTGGGATGCTTGTGCGCCAGGGCCAGCAGCATCGCGTTGACGGCGGCGTGAAAATCGCCAGCGGTGTCGACCATGGTGCCATCGAGGTCGACGATCACCGCCCGGATGGCGTGCCAGTCCGTGCGGCGCAGTATTTCGAGACTCATGCGCGTGACTTCCCTGCCTGATTACTTGCCAACCGTGGCCAATTCGGCCCGCAGCGCGCCGATGACGCCCTTGTAGCCGCCGTCGGCGTCCGGCTTGCCGAATACGGCGGAGCCCGCCACGAACGTATCCGCGCCAGCCGCGGCGATCTCGGCGATGTTGTCCACCTTCACGCCACCGTCCACCTCCAGCAGGATCTGGCGGCCCGTGCGCGCGGTGTACGCGTCGATGCGCTGGCGCACGGCGCGCAGCTTGTTCAGCGTCTCGGGAATGAAAGACTGGCCGCCGAAGCCCGGGTTCACGGACATCAGCAGGATCACGTCCAGGCGGTCCATCACGTGGTCCAGGTAGTGCAGCGACGTGGCCGGGTTGAACACCAGGCCGGCCTGGCAGCCGTTGTCGCGGATCAGCGCGAGCGAGCGGTCGATATGGTCGCTGGCCTCGGGGTGGAATGTGATGATGTTGGCGCCGGCGCGGGCAAAGTCCGGGATGATGCGATCCACCGGACGTACCATCAGGTGCACGTCGATCGGGGCGGTGACGTGCGGGCGGATCGCCTCGCAGACCAGCGGCCCCACGGTCAGGTTGGGCACGTAGTGGTTGTCCATCACATCGAAATGGATCCAGTCCGCGCCGGCTTCGGTGACGCGGCGCACTTCCTCGCCCAGGCGGGCAAAGTCGGCGGACAGGATGGACGGGGCAATGCGGAAGGTGGGGCTGCTCATGATATTCGGGCGGGCTGAAGGCGGAATGGGCGGTATTTTACGCCGGTCGGGCCCCCGGAGTCGGGACGGACGCCTGGCCGGGCCGCTTGCCCCTGCCATGGCCTTGCCGCACAATGCGCAACACCCGGCCGCCGCGCGGCCTGCCGACCCTTCTTACCACGTCGATACATGAGCGAGTACGCATTTTCCGTGGCCGTGCGCACGCAGTACATGCCGGACCAATCGGACCCAGACCGTGGACGCTACGCGTTCGCCTACACCATCACGATCCACAACACCGGCGAAGTCGCCGCGCAGCTGATCTCGCGCCACTGGATCATCACTGACAGCGACAACTCGACGCAGGAAGTCTCTGGCCTGGGCGTGGTCGGCCATCAGCCACTGCTCAAGCCGGGCGAGCACTTCGAGTATTCGAGCTGGGCGACGATCTCCACCCCGGTGGGATCGATGAAGGGCGATTATTTCTGCGTGGCCGAGGACGGCCACCGTTTCGAGGTGCCGATTCCCGAATTCGCGCTGGTGCTGCCTCGAATGCTGCACTGAACCGCCGCGCGGCGGGAACTAGGCCTCGGGCGGCGTGTCTGCATCCGTCGAGGTCTGCTTGGCGCGGGACGGATGGTCCTCCGGCGCGCGCGTGGGGCGCGGATTCTTCTTGGCGGTGCTCATCGTCCAGACCACGATGAAGATCAGCAACAGCAGCGCCACGCCGGCTTCGGCGGCAAGTAGCAGGGTAGGGTGGTTTTCGAAGAACTGGCTCATCGCGAAGGGGTCAGTCGACGGATCGGGTTGAGATTGTAGGACATGCGCGGGGTTGTGGACTGTCTGACCGCCGGCCGTGTCCGCGAAGAATGGACAAGATGGCAAATCAGTATTCCCTGCGCGCGCCCCGCGCGTCGTCGAGCAACACTTCCTGGCGCGGCTGGCTTGCCCTGACGGGCGCTGCCGCGCTACTGGCCGGCTGCATGAGCGGTCCGCCCCCGCGTATCGAAGGTCCGGGCGGCGTCCCGGGCGGGAAGGCACCTGCGACCTCCTCCGCGGCAGGCCGGTTGCAACCGGCAAGCTGGACGGAAATCGGTGGCTGGAGTCAGGACGACGTGCGTGCCGCCTGGCCCGCGCTGCTGGCGAGCTGCCAGGCGCTGAAAAAGCGCGCCGACTGGAACCGCGTCTGCGCCGTTGGCCTGATGGTGGATGCCGGCGATCTCGTGGCGATGCGCACGTACTTCGAAACCAACTTCCTGCCATACCGCGTGGTCAACGTCGATGGGACGGACAACGGGTTGATTACCGGGTACTACGAGCCGATCCTGCACGGCTCCCGCACGCGTCAGGGTGCGTATCAGATCCCGCTTTATCGCCGGCCGCCGCAACTCGGCAAGGGCATGTTGCCGCCGCGCGCCGAGCTGTTGCAGAACCCCGCGATGCGTGGCAGCGAACTGGCCTGGGTGGATGATCCGGTCGAAGCCGCGTTCCTGCAGATCCAGGGCTCCGGCCGCATCCGCATGGCCGATGGCACGATGATGCGTGTCGGCTACGGCGGTACCAATGACCAGCCGTTCCGTTCATTCGGCAAATGGCTGCTCGACCGTGGCGAGATCACGCCGGCGCAGGCCACGATGCAGGGCATCAAGGCATGGGCGCGCGCCAACCCGGGACGCGTGGACGAAATGCTCAACGTCAATCCGCGCTTTGTGTTCTTCCGCGAATTGCCGCCGACCAACGAAGGACCGGTGGGCGCGCTGGGCGTGCCGCTTACGGCGGAACGCTCGATAGCAGTTGATCCCGCAACCATCCCGCTTGGCGTGCCGGTTTTCCTGTCGACCACACGGCCACTTTCCTCCGAGCCGATTCAACGTCTGATGTTCGCGCAGGACACGGGCTCCGCCATCAAGGGTGGCGTGCGCGCGGACTTCTTCTGGGGCGCAGGCGACGCCGCCGGCGAGACCGCCGGCCGCATGAAGCAGGGCGGCAGGATGTGGGTCCTGATGCCGCGCAGCTGACGTCATGTTACCGGCGGGCTACATACAGCAATGCCCGCCGTCCGAGTTAGTTCCCTGACACGGAGCAGGGTTATTCTCCTGCCCCGTTCCCCGCGTTGACTCGTGTCAATCGCGATACAGTTCTTCTTCCCCATGATTGGAACATCTGTCGCGCGCCGCGCTCCATGCACGGTGCCGCAGCACAGCATTCCCCACTCGCTAATGAAAAATCATGAAAGCGAAATCATGGATGTTCCCTGCACTGGCGGCCATGCCGCTTTTCTTCTGGAGTGCACACGGTAGTGCCCAGACGGCGCCGACTCAGAATCCCGAGCCGAAGCTGACTGCGGAAGAATTCAACCACGCCCGGCAGATCTATTTCGAACGGTGCGCAGGCTGCCATGGCGTGCTGCGCAAGGGCGCCACGGGCAAACCGCTGACACCCGACATCACGCGTGCCCGCGGCACCGAATACCTGAAGACGTTCATCAAGTACGGCAGCCCGGCTGGTATGCCCAACTGGGGCACCTCGGGCGATCTCACCGATCCCGAGGTCGATCTGATGGCGCGCTACATCCAGCTCGATCCTCCGACACCCCCGGAATTCTCGCTGGCCGACATCGAAAAATCGCGCAAGGACATCGTGCCCGTGGCCAAGCGGCCAACGCGCAAGATGAACAACTACAACCTGCAGAACCTGTTCTCGGTCACGCTGCGCGATTCCGGTGAGGTCGCGCTGATCGACGGCGACAGCAAGCAGATCATCAATATCGTCAAGACCGGCTACGCGGTGCACATCTCGCGCATGTCGGCGTCCGGGCGCTACCTGTACGTGATCGGCCGCGATGCGCGTCTGAACCTGATCGACCTGTGGCTGCCCAAGCCCGACAACGTCGCGGAAGTAAAGATCGGCCTCGAAGCGCGTTCGGTGGAAACCTCGAAGTACAAAGGCTACGAAGACAAGTACGCCGTGGCCGGCTCGTACTGGCCGCCGCAGTACGTGATCATGGAAGGTGACACGCTCAAGCCGCTGAAGGTAGTGTCCACACGCGGCATGACCGTCGACAACGAGTACCACCCCGAGCCGCGTGTCGCATCGATCGTTGCCAGCCATTTCCGTCCCGAGTTCGTCATCAACGCGAAGGAAACCGGCAAGATCCTGATGGTGGATTATTCGGATCTGAAGAACCTGAAGACCACCACGATCGATTCTGCCAAGTTCCTTCACGACGGTGGTTTCGACTCCACGGGTCGCTACTTCCTGGTGGCCGCGAACGCATCGAACAAGATCGCTGTCGTGGATACCAAGGAAGACAAGCTGGCCGCGCTGGTCGATGTCGGCAAGACCCCGCACCCGGGACGTGGCGCCAACTTCGAGCATCCGAAGTTCGGTCCGGTCTGGGCCACGAGCCATCTCGGCGACGAAACCATCAGCCTGATCGGCACCGACCCCATCAACCATAAGGCGCAGGCCTGGAAGGTGGTGGAAACGCTCAAGGGTCAGGGCGGTGGCTCGCTGTTCATCAAGACCAATCCGAAGTCGCACAACCTGTGGGTGGATACGCCGCTCAATCCCGACGCGAAGCTGAACCAGAGCGTGGCGGTGTTCGATACGCAGAAGCTGGAAGACGGCTACAAGGTGCTGCCGATCGCCGAATGGGCGAACCTGAAGGGCGAAGGCGCGAAGCGTGTGGTGCAGGCCGAGTACAACCAGGCCGGTGATGAAGTCTGGTTCTCGGTCTGGGGTACCAAGGATGGCGAGTCCGCGCTGGTGGTGGTCGATGACAAGACCCGCAAGCTCAAGGCCGTGATCAAGGACCCGCGTCTGATTACCCCGACGGGCAAGTTCAACGCGCACAACACACAACACGACGTCTATTGATCAGCGGAAGGAGAATTCGCATGCATCCGTCTACAGTTATCGCCGCCGTGGCACTTGCTGCCGCGCTGCCGGTTACCGCGCTTGCCAGCCAGGAACTTGCCACAAGCAAGAACTGCATGGCTTGCCACAGCGTCGACAAGAAGCTGGTCGGCCCCGCCTACAAGGACATCGCCGCGAAGTACAAGGGTGACAAGGCGGCTGCTGCGCAGCTTTCTCAAAGCATCCTGAAGGGAAGTAGCGGAAAGTGGGGCCCGATCCCGATGCCGCCCAATCAGGTCAGCGAGGCGGAAGCCAACACGTTGGCCAAGTGGGTGCTAAGCCTCTGATCCATGTTCCGACTCTCCCGCTTCATGGAGGCGCTGCGCGACGGGGGGTCGGTCCCCCCGCCGCGCCGTGCCAGTGGTCCCGTGGTGATCTGGAATCTGGTGCGGCGCTGCAATCTCAATTGCAAGCACTGTTATTCCACATCTGCCGATACGGATTTCAAGGGCGAGCTGTCGACCGGCGAAGTCATGGCCGTGCTCGACCAGCTCAAGGCAGCGCGCGTGCCCGCGCTGATCCTGTCCGGTGGCGAACCGCTGTTGCGGCCGGACCTGTACGAGATCGCCGCGCGTGCGCGCGAACTTGGATTTCATCTCTCCCTGTCGTCGAATGGTACGTTGCTCGACGCGGCACACGCTGCGCGGCTCGCTGCGGCAGGGTTCGACTATGTCGGCGTGAGCCTGGATGGCATCGAAGCCACACACGATCGCTTCCGCCGCATGAATGGCGCCTTTACCCAGGCGATAGCCGGGCTGCGCATCGCGCGCGACGCCGGCCTGCGCGTGGGTGTGCGCATGACGCTGACCGAGGCCAACGCGGCCGAGCTGCCTTCCGTGGTGGCCCTGGCCGAAGCCGAAGGCATCGACAAGTTCTATCTGTCCCACTTCAACTACGCCGGGCGAGGCCGCAGCCATCGCGACGACGACGCGCGCCACGCGGGTACACGCGCGGCGGTCGAGTGGTTGTTCGAGCATGTCTGGGCACGCGCGCAGCAGGGTAGCGCCGGGGACTTCGTCACGGGCAACAACGATGCCGATGGCGTGTTCCTGTTGTACTGGATTGCGCGCCAATGGCCCGAGCGCGTTGCAGACATGCGCGAGCGACTGGTCAACTGGGGCGGCAATGCCACGGGTGTCGGCGTGGCCAATATCGACAACCTCGGCAATGTCCACCCGGACACGATGTGGTGGCAACTCTCCCTTGGCAACGTGCGCGAGCGCCCGTTCGGCGAGATCTGGGCCGACCGCAGCCATCCGCTGATGCGTGGCCTGGCCGCCAGGCCGAGACCGTTGCAGGGCCGATGCGCGACCTGCCTGCATCGTGACATCTGCAACGGCAACACGCGCGCACGGGCCTACGCGGTCAGCGGCAATCCGTGGGCGCAGGACCCAGGCTGCTATCTCTCAGACGCGGAGATCAGTGCGCAGCCCAATCTGGAGACAATGACATGAAGCACGCGATTCTCTGGACGTGCATGTTTGCTTCATTCGCCGCCAGCGCGGAGACGACTATCGATCCCGCCAGCATCTACAGCAGTCACTGTGCGGCGTGCCATGGCGCCGATCGTCTGGGCGGCATGGGCCCGGCGCTGTTGCCGGAAAGCCTGGAGCGGCTGCGGCCCGACGACTTGCTCGACGTGCTGCGCAACGGTCGTCCGGCCACGCAGATGCAAGGCTTCTCCAAAGAACTCGGAGATGCCACGATCAAGCAGATGGCAACCTGGCTGCGCTCCGCACCCGCGGCCACGCCGCGCTGGGAGCAGGCGGACATCGAGGCATCGCGCATCGTCTATCACGCACCCGGCACGCTGCCGGACCGGCCCGTTTTCAGCGCAGATCCTTCCAACCTGTTTCTGGTCGTCGAGGCCGGGACGCATCACGTCAGCGTGCTCGACGGCGACAAACTCGAACCGATTCACCGATTCACCACCCGGTTCGCGCTGCACGGCGGGCCGAAGTTCAGCAGCGACGGACGCTATGTGTACATGGCGAGCCGCGATGGCTGGGTCAGCAAGTACGACCTCTGGAACCTGAAGCTCGTGGCCGAGATCCGCGCCGGCATGAATACGCGCAATCTAGCGGTCAGTGAAGATGGCGAGTGGGTGATGGTCGGCAATACGTTGCCCCAGACGCTGGTGCTGCTGCGCGCGTCGGACCTGTCGCTGCAGCGCATCTATCCGGTTACGGGCGCGGGTGGCAAGTCCTCGCGCGTTTCAGCCGTTTACGACGCCGCGCCGCGAGGGTCGTTCATCGTCGCGCTGCGCGATATTCCCGAGGTCTGGGAGATCCCATACACCGGCAAGAAGACGTTCGAGCCACGCGTGATCGAACTCACGGACGTGCTCGACGACTTCTTCTTCGATCAGCCGTATCGCCACATTCTTGGCGCCTCGCGCACGGCCACGGGTCAGGTGATCGATCTCGACGCGGGCCGGAAGGTGGCAGACCTCGCGCTGACCGGCATGCCACATCTTGGTAGCGGTATTACGTGGAAGCGCAACGGCCGCGAAGTCATGGCATCCCCGAACCTGAAGCAGGGCGCGATCAGCGTGATCGACATGCAGTCCTGGAAGACCGTGGCGACGATCCCGACCAATGGGCCGGGCTTCTTCCTGCGTAGCCACGAAGCCACGCCATACGCATGGGCCGACGCGATGATGAGTCCGAAGCGCGACACATTGCAGGTGATCGACAAGCAGACACTCGCCATCGTTGGCAGTGTCACGCCGTCTCCGGGACGCACCGCGGCGCACGTGGAGTTCACCCGTGATGGTCGATATGCGCTGGTCAGCCTGATGGAAGCCGATGGGGCGATCGTCGTCTACGACGCCAGGACGCTGAAGGAAGTCAAGCGACTGCCGATGGACAAGCCGATCGGCAAGTACAACGTATTCAACAAGACTACGCGCTCGTCTGGCACGAGCCATTGAGGAGTACCAACATGCAAACGACCGGAAAGGTCTGGCTGGTTGGGGTGGGCCCGGGCGATCCGGAACTCGCCACCATGAAGGCAGTCAGGGCGCTGCGTGAAGCAGATGTCTGGCTAGTGGACGATCTCGTGCCAGAGGCCATGCTGTGCTATGCGAACCCTGGGACGCAAATTATCTCCGTCGGCAAGCGTGGCGGCCGCTGTTCGGTGAGTCAGTCCAGCATTCACGAGCAGGCGCTCGAGCACGCGCTGGCCGGCCGGTGTGTGGCGCGTGTCAAGGGCGGCGACCCATTGTTGTTCGGTCGCGGCGGCGAGGAAGCCGAGTTCCTGCGTGGGCACGGCATCGAAGTGGAAATCGTCAACGGCATCAGCAGCGGCATGGCGGCTGCGCAGGCGCTTGGCATTGCGCTGACCCATCGTCAGCATTGCCACGGTGTGACCTTCGTTACCGCGCATACGCGTGACGATGGCGATCCCGACTGGGCCGCATTGGTCGGCAGCCGGACGACGCTCGTCATCTACATGGGGATGAGCCGTCTTGCCGCCATTCGCGACGCCTTGCTGCAAGCGGGTATGCGGTCGGAAATGCCGGTTGCGGTGGTGATGCATGCTAGCCGTGGGGATGAGAAGCGTTGGGTTGGCAGCCTGGCCACACTGACCGAGGCTGCGGATGCCGGGCTTGCCAGCCCGGCGGTCATTCTGGTTGGGGAAGTCGTCGACATCCCCAACCCTGGTTCATTGACGGACCAGCACGCCTTCGGCGACCTTGCCGCTGGGCTGTCGACCGAACAGCCCGAGCACGACCTGCAGCGAGAACGACAGCGCGCCCACCAGGAAGACCACGTCACCGAAGGTACGCACCCAGCGTAGCGTTTGCAGGAGTGGCTGCTGCATGAAGGCCTCGCTCCGTGCATACCACAGGCCTTCACTTGCACTGGCGATGAACTGGATGATACCCACCGGCAACAGGCTGGTGGCGATCATCAGAACCAGACCACCATTCATTCCCCAGAACGCAATCGACATCAGGCGCGGGTTCAGCGTGTAGTTGGGCCTGACATAGCGCAGTACCAGCAGCGTGAAGCCAAGCGCCAGGAAGCCGTAGACCCCGAACAGTGCAGCGTGTGCGTGCACGGCGGTGGTATTGAGACCTTGCACGAAGTACAGCGTGATCGGCGGGTTGATCATGAAGCCGAACACACCGGCGCCCAGCATGTTCCAGAACGCCACAGCGGTGAAGAACATCAGCGGCCAGCGCAGATTGGCCATCCAGGGCGCGCGTTCCTTCAGGCGCCAGTTTTCCCATGCCTCATGACCGAGCACGATCAGCGGCACGACTTCCAGCGCGCTGAAGCTCGCGCCGACGGCCATCACAGGCGTCGTGGTGCCAGCGAAGTAGAGATGGTGGAACGTACCAGGGATACCGCCGAGCATGAACAACGAGGCCGACGCGAGGCTGGCCGTCGTGGCCATCGGACGCGATACCAGGCCCAGCGTGGAGAAGATGAATGCCAGTGCGGTGGTGGCGAACACTTCGAAGAAGCCTTCCACCCACAGATGGACGACCCACCAGCGCCAGTATTCCATCACCGACAGGCTGGTGCGCTCGCCGTAGAACAGGCCGGCGCCGTAGAACAGGCCGATGGCCACCACCGACGACGTCAGCAGCGCCAGCAGGTTCTTGTCACCGCCGCGCGCGCGCAGGGCGGGGGCAATGCCTCGCATCATCAGCACGAGCCAGATCACGATGCCAGCGAACTTGCCGATCTGCCAGAGTCGACCCAGATCCACATACTCATAGCCTTGATGGCCGAGCCAGAAGTTCAGGTTGGGCGGCATTTTCTGCGCGATCGCCAGGTAGTTGCCGGCAAAGGAGCCGACCACCACGACCACGAGCGCCCAGAACAGGATGTCGACACCGAGCTTCTGATACTTCGGGTCCTTCCCGCCGTTGATCAGCGGAGCCAGGAACAGGCCGGCAGCCAGGAATCCGGTGGCGATCCAGAACAGCGCGCTCTGGATGTGCCAGGTGCGCGTCAGCGTGTACGGGAACCACTGCGAAACATCGATGCCGTAGAACTTCTGCCCTTCCACCGTGTAGTGCGCGGTGAAGCCGCCGATCAGCACCTGGAAGGCGAACAGCGCCACCACCAGGAACAGGTACTTGCCGAGCGCGCGTTGCGAAGGCGTCAGGGCGAAGGTGGTCAGCGGGTCGCGTGCCGGTGCGGCAGGCAGGGGTTCTTCCTTGCCACGCAGGAAGGCCCAGGCCCATACCAGCAGACCCACGCCGGCCAGCAGGATCACCACGCTCGCGATCGACCAGACGATGTTCTCCGCAGTGGGATGGTTGTCGATCAGCGGCTCGTGCGGCCAGTTGTTGGTGTAGGTGGCGGTGTGCCCTGGACGATCGGTGGAGGCTGCCCAGGCCGTCCAGAAGAAGAAGTTGGTCAGGCGAGCGCGTCGCTCCGCCGAAGGCAGCGGGTTTTCCTTCATCGCGAAGCTCTCCCGGCTCTTGTGCAGCTCGGGCGCATCGGAGAACAGGCGGCTGTAGTAATCGGCCGTCTTGGCAATCGCCTTCGCGCGGCGGTCGGACACGGTCAGCGCCTGGCTGGCAGGGTCGAACTGATTGCTGCGGTACTCGGACTTGAGCTGCGCGCGCAAGGCGGCCTGCGCGGGCGCGTCCAGCGCGGCGTAATCCTTGCCGTACTGGTCACGCGCGGCCAGGTCGAGCCATGCGGTCAGTTCGCGGTGCAGCCAGTCGGCCGTCCAGTCCGGCGCCTGGTAGGCGCCGTGGCCCCAGATGGAGCCAAGCTGCATACCACCGACGGACTGCCATGCGGTTTGACCGTCAAGGATCTCGTCACCGGTGAAAAGCGTGGCGCCGTCCGAGGTGATGACCTTGGCCGGAATGGGCGGCGCCTGCCGATAGACCTCGGCACCGTAGTAGCCGAGTAAGGAAAAGGTGACCGCCAGCACGGCGATCAACAAGAACCATAGTTTCTTGTAGGGGCCCACGATGAATTGCTCCTTCTTGATGTCGCAATGAATACCGCTTCATCTATGCGATTCGCGTGCCTGATAAGAGTCCTAAAAGATTCAACGGGTTGGCGTTGGGCGCGGTAATATTCACCGTGGCCGTTTAGGGTGTTTTTGACTATCTAGGGTTGTTTTGACCATGATCAGCGATGTGCTTCTTGCGGACCTTTGCGCCGACTTTCCCCAGGCCGTGCGTCTGCAGCGCCTGGTAGGGTGCTTGCGTTCGCATTTCCACTGCGGAGCGGTGGCGATCCTGCGCCTGGAAGAGGACCACCTGCGTCCGATCGCGGTGGATGGGCTGGTGCGCGATGCACTTGGACGGCGGTTCTCCGTGGGCCTTCATCCCCGGCTTGCGGCGATCCTGGCGCGGCGTGGCGTCACATGCTTCCACCATGACAGTGCGTTGCCCGATCCATACGACGGGTTGATCGACGAGCACGTGGGCGAGCCGCTGCCCGTCCACGACTGCATGGGCATCAGCCTCCAGAGCGAAGGCAAGCCGTGGGGCGTGGTGACGCTGGATGCCCTGGAAGTCGGGACGTTTACCGCGTCGGCCCAGGCGGAACTGGGCCAGCTGACGGCGCTGATCGAGGCATCGATCCGCACCTCGAGGCTGGAGGGCGAGATCCGCGCGCTACGCATGGGCCGCGCGGTGGGCGCCGCCGGGGAGACGGTGCGCGACGACGGCGAGGTCATCGGCGAAATCATCGGAGAGAGCGAGGCAATCGCGCAGCTCATGCACGAGATCGGCGTGGTGGCGGATTCTGAACTGCCGGTGCTGCTGCTCGGCGAGACCGGCGTTGGCAAGGAGTTGTTCGCGCACCGGCTGCACCGGCTGTCACGCCGCCGGGACCGCCCGCTGATTCACGTGAACTGCGCCGCACTGCCTGAATCCCTGGCCGAAAGCGAACTGTTCGGCCATGTGCGCGGCGCCTTCACGGGTGCGACGGGCGAGCGCCCTGGGCGCTTCGAGGCCGCCGACGGTGGCACGCTGTTCCTTGACGAGGTGGGGGAGCTGCCGCTGGCCATCCAGGCCAAGCTGCTCCGCACGCTGCAGAACGGCGAGATCCAGCGCCTGGGATCCGATCGGCCGCGCCGCGTAGACGTGCGCGTGATCGCGGCGACCAACCGCAACCTGCGCGAGCATGTGCGCGACGGCTCGTTCCGCGCCGACCTGTATCACCGGCTCTCGGTCTATCCCATTCCGATTCCGCCGCTGCGCGAACGCGGCAATGACGTGCTGCTGCTGGCGGGACGATTCCTGGAACTCAACCGGGCGCGGCTGGGCCTGCGCAGCCTGCGCCTGTCCGTCGCGGCGCAGGATGCGCTACGCCGATACACGTGGCCGGGCAACGTGCGCGAGCTGGAGCATGTGATCAGCCGGGCCGCGCTGAAGCTGCTCAGCCGGGGCGCCAGCCGCAAGGACATCATTACGCTCGACACCGATTTGCTGGATCTGGATGGGGTTGTCGCGCCAGCCGATGCCGCCGCCGATGCGGCGCCGTTTATGTCGGCGCCGGCCACCAGCTTGCGCGAGGCGGTGGAGGCCTGCCAGAGCCGGTGCATCGAGCAGGCCCTGGAGGCCCAGTGCGGGAATTGGGCCCAGGCCGCGCGGCAGCTTGGCATGGATGCCAGCAATCTGCACAAGCTGGCCCGCCGGCTCGGCGTCAAGCGCGACGAGCCGGGCGGCAGCAAGAGTGCGGCAAGAACGCGCTAGGACGCTCAGGCGCGGCAGTACCTTAGCGCGGACGAAGGTCGACGATGCGCCGGGCCTTGCCGACGGAGCGCTCGACACCGCCTTCGGCAAGGATCTCGATGCCCGCCGTCACGCCGATATAGGACTTGATGTCGTGCGCGAGCTGCGATTCGGCCTGCCGCGCGGTGGCCGGGTCTGCCCCATGCGCACACTCCACGCGCACGATCAGCGTATCGAGCGGGCCATCCTTGTTCAGCACGCATTGGTAGTGAGGCGCGAGTTCCGCATGTTTGAGGATCAATTCCTCGATCTGCGACGGGAATACGTTCACGCCACGCACGATCATCATGTCGTCGGTGCGGCCGGTGATCTTCTCCATCCGGCGGAATGCGGCACGCGCGCTGCCCGGCATCAGGCGCGTAAGGTCGCGGGTGCGATAGCGGATGACCGGCATCGCTTCCTTCGTCAGCGAGGTGAAGACTAGTTCGCCGAACTCGCCGTCCGGCAGGACTTCGCCCGTATCGGGGTCGATGATCTCGGGGTAGAAGTGATCTTCCCAGATCGTCGGGCCGTCCTTGGTCTCGGCACATTCATTGGCGACGCCCGGGCCCATCACTTCGGACAAGCCATAGATATCGACCGCCGAGATGCCCATCCGCTTCTCGATCGCCAGACGCATTTCGGGCGTCCACGGCTCCGCGCCAAATATGCCGATCTTCAACGATGTGGAGGCCGGGTCGACACCTTGGCGCTCAAGCTCGTCGGCGATCGCCAGCATGTAGCTCGGCGTCACCATGATGACCTCGGGCTTGAAGTCCTGGATCAGTTGCACCTGCCGCTCGGTTTGGCCACCGCCAAAGGGAATGGCAGTGAGGCCTGCCTTCTCCACGCCGTAATGCGCGCCGAGTCCACCGGTGAACAGGCCATAGCCGTAGCTGATGTGCACCTTGTCGCCGCGCCGGGCGCCTGAGGCGCGGATCGAACGTGCCATGACCGTGGCCCAGGTGTCGATGTCGCCAAGGGTGTAGCCCACCACCGTGGGTTTGCCGGTGGTGCCCGACGAGGCATGGATGCGCGCGATCTTGTCCTGCGGCACCGCGAACATGCCGAACGGGTAGTTGTCGCGCAGGTCCTTCTTGGTCGTGAACGGAAAGCGGGCCAGATCGGCCAGCGATCGCACTTGGTCGGGATGCACGCCAGCCTCGTCGAACTTGCGCCGGTACACCGGCGAATGATCATAGGCGTGGCGGAGGGACCATCTCAGACGATCGAGCTGCAGGGCCTGGAGCTCCTGTCGGCTGGCGGTCTCGATCGGCTCCAGGGGCAGATCGGTCAGGCGCGTAATCATGAATGTCTCCGTTTTCGGATCGGTGGCGCTACGTTGGCGCTGGCTTCTGCTTGTTTCCTGCGGTCTTGCTGCGTGGCTGTCTTTCCGCGCGTGTCAGGACTCCGCGGGTGGCACCACATGCCCCTTGATCTGGGCCGACTTGCCACGGAACATCGCCACGGGTTCGCCGGCGCGGTTGGTCACGCGGATGTCGTAGATGCCATGGCGGCCGGACAGGACCTGCTCGACTGCTTCGGCTGTCAGTACATCGCCGCCATGCACTGGGCGCAGGAATTCGATCGAGCAGCCCGACGCCACCGTATTGATGTTGTGGCTGTTGCAGGCGAATGCGAACGTCGAATCGGCCAGAGTGAACATCAGTCCACCATGGCAGATGCCATGGCCGTTCAGGAACTCGGGGCGGATCGGCATCGATATGCGGGCATAGCCGGGGCGGACCGCTTCCAGGACCATGCCGAGCCAGCGGCTGCAGGCATCGGACTCGTACATGGCGTGGGCGGCCGCTTCGGCAAGCGCTTGAGGATCTTGCGTCAAGCGGGTCTCCTTTGGCGTTGGCGGGAATGCTGTCAGGCGCCGGTGAATCGGGGCGCGCGTTTTTCGAGGAAGGCGTTCACGCCCTCGTTGTAGTCGTGCGATTGGCCAAGCTCGCGCTGCAGGTCGCGCTCCAGATCGAGTTGGGCGTCGTAGGTGTTGGTCGCGCTGGCGTGTATGGCTTGCTTGATCGCCGCCAGGGCGCGCGTGGGCTGCGCGGACAGATGCGTGGCCAGCGCCATGGCCTGCTCGGCCAGCAGTGGGTCGTCCATCACTTCCCAGACCAGACCCCATTTCTCGGCCTCTTCGGCGCTGAGCTTGTCGCCCGTCATGGCCAGGCCAAGCGCGCGGGCCATGCCTACCCGCTTGGGCAGCAGCCACGTGCCGCCCGAGTCGGGCAACAGTCCGATCTTCACGAAGGCTTGGATGAAGCTGGCCGACCGGGCCGCGAGCACGATGTCGCAGGCGAAGGCCAGGTTCGCCCCCGCGCCCGCTGCCGTGCCGTTTACGGCGGCGATGACCGGCAGGGGCAGTGCTTGCAGGCGTCGCACGAGCGGGTTGAACCACGCATTGATGAGTTCGCCAAGGTCGGTGGCATGGCCGGGGGTGAAATCGAGGTCGGCCAGATCCTGCCCGGCGCAGAAGCCACGCCCCGAACCGGTCAGCAATAGCGCGCGGGCACCGCCTGTCTCGACATGGTCGAGCGCGGTGACCAGTGCCCGATGCATGTCGCGTGTGAAGCTGTTGAGCTTGTCGGGGCGGTTGAGCGTGACGACGGCCACATCACCCTGCCAGTGCAGCAGGATCGGGCCGGAATCGAGGCTTGCGCGCGCAGTTGCCTGCGCTTGGGATGGGGGCATGGTTGTCTCCTGCGCCATATTGTTCTCCTGGTTGGTAGTGGATCTGATGCCACGATGCGATGCACGGCCATTGTAGTGAGGACGCGATCGCTTTAAATTAACCGACCAGTCGGTCGGCAAATAGTAGACGGGATGGTGGCAGGGCGCAAGAGGCTGGTGTGCTTGACCAGCTGGGCGCAAGCACGCCAGTATCGTCCCCGCTGACACTCGACAAATAGAACCCAACCGCATTGCAAGGAGCAGACATGTCGTACGAGAACATCCTGGTGGAGACGCGAGGCCGCGTTGGTCTGGTGACGCTGAACCGGCCCAAAGCGCTCAACGCGCTCAATGACGCGCTGATGGACGAACTGGGTGCGGCGCTGACGGCATTCGACCAGGACGAGGCAATCGGCTGCATCGTCATCACGGGGAGCGAGCGCGCCTTCGCCGCAGGGGCGGATATCAGCATGATGGCGAAGTACTCCTATATGGATGTCTACAAGGGCGACTACATCACCCGTAACTGGGAGACGATCCGGCGCATCCGCAAACCGGTGATCGCCGCCGTGGCCGGCTATGCGCTGGGCGGTGGTTGCGAGCTGGCGATGATGTGCGACATTGTGATTGCCGCCGACAGCGCGAAGTTCGGCCAGCCGGAGGTGAAGCTCGGCACGATGCCCGGCGCCGGCGGCACGCAACGACTGCCGCGTGCCGTCTCCAAGGCCAAGGCGATGGACATGTGCCTGACCGCGCGCATGATGGATGTAACCGAGGCCGAGCGCGCCGGGCTGGTTTCCCGGATCGTCCCGGCGGACAAGCTGGTGGACGAAGCCGTGGCCGCGGCCGAGACCATCGCCGGTTACTCGCTGCCGGTTGTCATGATGATCAAGGAGTCGGTGAACGCTGCCTATGAGACGACTCTGAATGAAGGGGTTCACTTTGAGCGCCGACTGTTCCACTCGACCTTCGCCACCGAGGACCAGAAGGAGGGCATGGCAGCGTTTGTGGAGAAACGGGCACCCAATTTCCAGAATCGGTGACCGTGGACTAGGGAATACCCGAGGATAATCAAGGGTTATTAAATGGGCCGGAAAGTTATTTCCGGCCCATTTTTTCTTTACGATCAATGACTTGCCGAGTGCAGGCCGAATTCTTGATCACGGTAACGTGACATTGGTGTTGCAAAGCCCGGTGAACCGGCCTAATATTCGCCCCCTCGCAACACGAAACGCACTGCAAACGCAGCAGCGACAAGGGTTGTGGGGCGGCAGTGGGTTGGAGTTGCGAAGGGATGCAGCGCTGACCGGCAGAAAAAAGTTCTGCAAAAACTGTTGACGAAACGCTGAATGCTCTGCATAATCTCGTTTCTCCGCTGCAACGAAATGACGGCAACGTCAGCGAGGCAGC
>Ga0310345_10000152_pt1 | contig 136474 bp, 114 predicted proteins | sample HC15DNA20500_MG_FD_204667 | JGI IMG/M metagenome (GOLD analysis project Ga0310345, IMG submission 204667) | Marine microbial communities from station ALOHA, North Pacific Subtropical Gyre - HC15-DNA-20-500_MG | ecosystem: Environmental > Aquatic > Marine > Oceanic | place: Pacific Ocean... | reverse complement strand
TGCCGCTGGATGAACTTTGTTGCCGAGGGCGAAAAACAAGGCTATAATTGAGGTCTTCGCTGATCACCACAGTGGAGAAAGTGATTGGGAAACAGAGACTTAGCGCTCTAGTGCATGACTCGTCTCCCGCTCCAATCCCAAAGGGAAGCAGCGCTTCCCTTTTTCTTTCTCGGGATTGCCTCCGGGTTGTGGCTATGTCGGTGACGACGGTCGCAACGAATGCGGATACAATCCAGCATCGTCACCTGGCGGGGTGGCAGAGTGGTTATGCAGCGGCCTGCAAAGCCGTGTACGCCGGTTCGATTCCGACCTCCGCCTCCAGTCTCAAGCAAAACGGCGCCCGATGTGGCGCCGTTTTGCTTTTCGAGCTTTACCTACTTCAGCTTCTTTGGGACATCGCGGATTTTTTGCGACTGCTCTCACATTTGCCTGCGTGGTGCGCGTGTTACATTACGTCATGCCGTACCGCATTCGGGACGACGCTTGGCGTGGCAATCCACCTCGCGTAGTTGTATTCCGATGCACTCTCCTTGCCGTGGAGCGTTGCGCCGCAATTGGCGCCCGCGCGTCGCGGTCTGCTCTTCCCGTACTATCCGTCTCTTCCTTGTGCCCTTCGCGGGGGCATGATCTCGTCGTGCGATGCCCGTAGGGGCGGCCACGAGGGGCGGGTGGTCCCCAGAACATCGAGACAACCATAAAGGAACCCCAGACGCATGCATCACGCCACCCCGCTCATCAGCACAATCGTCGGCGGTATCGTGCTGGCGTTCATTCTGGGTGCGATTGCCAACAAGTTCAGGCTACCACCGCTGATCGGCTATCTTTGCGCGGGCATCGTCGTGGGGCCGCACACGCCTGGCTACACGGCGGATCAGACGCTGGCGCCGGAACTCGCGGAGCTAGGCGTGATCTTGCTGATGTTCGGCGTCGGGCTGCATTTCTCGGTCAAGGACCTGATGGCCGTGAAGCGAATCGCCATCCCGGGGGCGATCGTCCAGATCAGCATTGCCACGGCCCTCAGCATGTTGGTGGCCTGGGGGTTCGACTGGTCCTGGGGGCAAGGGCTCGTGTACGGACTGGCACTCTCGGTGGCCAGTACCGTGGTGCTGCTGCGCGCGCTGCAAGAGCGCGATCTGATCGAGTCGCCACAAGGCCGCATTGCTGTGGGCTGGCTGATCGTCGAAGATCTGGCGATGGTGTTGACGCTGGTGTTGCTGCCGGCCATGGCGCGCTTGCTTGGCGGCGGTGATGCCAATGCGACAGCGCCGACCACGATGGAGGTACTGATCGAGGTCCTCTCCACGCTTGGCAAGGTGGCCGCGTTCGTCGCGGTGATGCTGGTGATTGGCCGGCGCTTCATTCCGTGGATGCTTGAGCGCATTGTCTGGACCGGTAGTCGCGAGTTGTTCCGCCTTGGGGTGCTGGCCACTGCGCTGGGTGTGGCCTTCGGCGCCTATGCGTTGTTCGGCGTGTCGTTTGCCCTCGGCGCCTTCTTCGCGGGCATGGTGCTGGCCGAATCGGAGTTCAGCCATCGCGCGGCAGAGGAATCACTGCCGCTGCGCGATGCCTTCTCGGTGCTGTTCTTTGTCTCGGTGGGCATGCTGTTCGACCCCATGGTGCTAGTCAACGACCCTTGGGGTGTGCTGGCGACGCTCCTGATTATCGTCGTCGGCAAGTCGCTCGCCGCGCTCGGCATCGTGAGGGCCTTTGGCCTGAATAACCGGACCGGTCTGACGATTGCCGTGAGCCTCGCACAGATCGGCGAGTTCTCCTTCATTCTGGCCAGCCTCGGTGTCTATCTGGACATCCTGCCAGAGCGGGGGCAGGCGCTGATCCTTGCGGGTGCATTGCTGTCGATTGTGCTCAATCCCGTGCTGTTTCACCTGCTCGACCGCTACACCGCGCGCGAAGACGGACAGGGCGATCCGCAACCTGCCTGACCGGTTGCCGTATAGCGCTGTCAGGCGCCGAGACTCGGCGCCACGCCTCGCAGGTACTCGGTAAACGCAAGCAGCCCCTGGGTGGGAAACTTGTCCTGGTGGACGACCAACTGGAGCGGGCGGATCACGCGGGGCAGGTCGCTTCGTAGCGCGACGAGTAGCCCACGCTCGATTTCGTCGCGTACGACGTGCAACGACAGGCAGCTGACGCCGAATCCGCTCATGACGGCGCGCTTGATGGCTTCCGCATTGCCGAGTTCCAGTGCAAATCGCAGCGCGCCCAGTTCGGGTACCAGGCGGGCTTCGATAATTTCACGCGTGCCGGAGCCTGGTTCTCGCACGATCCAGTCTGCGTCGCGCAGCATGTCGTGAAACTGCGGCGATTGCTCGCCCGCGAGGGCCAACGGATGCGTAGGCCCAACGACCACCACCATCTCGTCATCGCACCAATGCACGCTGCGCAGATCGCGCTCATGGCTCGTACCTTCTATCAGGCCGATGTCGGCCTCGAACTTCATCAGTGACTGCAACACATCCTGGGTGTTGCCGATGCGGAGGTCGAGTGCGCATGGGCCAGTCTGGGCATTGCGGAAGCCCGCCAGCAAGGCAGGCAGGAGATAGCTGCCGATGGTGTTGCTGGCGGCGATGCGCAGTTGGACGCCGCCTTCCGAGGCGAAGCGCTCCAGTTCCTGCGCCTGATCGAGTAGCGATAGTGCGCGGGGAAAGAACTGCCGTCCCGCCTCATTGATCGCAAGGCGTCTGGCCACCCGGTCGAATAGCGCCCCGTTCAGTGCTCGCTCGAGCTCGGCCAGCGATGCGCTGACGGCCGATTGCGACATCGCAAGGGCGTCGGCCGCCGCGATCGTGCTGCCGTGCTGGGCCACTGCCACGAACACCTGCAGCTGGCGCAAGGTAAGGCGTAGCGGGCGCTGATCCATAATTTATCGATATTTAGGGTTACGACTACCGATATTACCCGTTTTACGGGTTAGATGTACGTCGATACCCTGCATGGCATCCGACGAGAACCAGTTGCCGCCATGTCTTCCACGCCTGCTACACCCGCGATTTCCTCGACTCCGCAGTCGGCGCTGGCGCTCTGGCGCATGAGGCTAATTACGCTCTTTCCGCTTGGCGCCATCGCGTGGATCTCCATGGTCCTCGCCGATCACCCCGCGATTGCCCATTACGGCCTTTCTGCCCTGACCCTGTCGATGGGCGCAGGCATGGTGGCTGCCAATACGATGCCGAAACACTGGCTTGCGCCGCTTGCCCCCGGGATGCAGTTCGCGCGCCATCATCTGTTGCGTCTCGGTGTCGCCCTGTACGGCCTTCGCCTGACATTTGGCGCAATTGCGGCGCTTGGCGTCGGTGGGGTGGTGGTGCCGCTGACGATGCTCGTCGCCACGCTGCTCTTCGGCACGTGGGTCGGATCGTCGATCTTCGGGTTGAGCCGTCGCGAAGCCATCCTGGTCAGCGCCGGTAGTGCAGTTTGCGGAGCGGCGGCGGCGATTGCGGTGTCGTCGGTCGTGCGTACCGATGACCGGCAAACGGCTGTGGCGGTCGCCACGGTGGTGCTTTTCGGAACGGTGGGGATGTTGCTTTACCCCTGGCTCTACGAACTCGCCACGCTACACTGGCACCTTGCCATCAGCGAACGGAGCTTTGGCATCTTTGCCGGCGCCACGCTGCATGAAGTGGCCCAGGTGATTGCCTCGGGAAAGATGGTCAGCGATGGTGCGGCCGATGCGGCGGTGGTCGCGAAAATGGTACGCGTGCTCGCACTGGGCCCGCTGCTGCTGGTCATGGCGCTGTGGCCCCGCACGAGCTGGTCGCAGGAGTCCGGTGGCTCGCGCAACCTGCGTGGGCTGCTCCGGTCGGTACCTTGGTTCGCGTTGGGTTTCGTCGCTGTAATGGCGCTGAATTCAGCCCAGATGGTGCCGGCGGACTGGAAGCCTGTCCTGATTGGCTTCGATAACTGGATGCTAGCTTGCGCCATGCTTGCCATCGGCCTGCACACCCGCATCGGAGATCTGCTTCGCGCCGGCCGCAAGCCACTGGCCTTGGCGGGCGTCCTCTTCCTCTTCCTGATGGTCGTTGGTGCTGCGCTTTGCGCGCTGCTGGTCTGAGGAGAGCCTGGTGCGGCCGACGGGACTCGAACCCGTAAGCCCGGAAGGCGGCAGATTTTAAGTCTGCTGAGTCTACCAATTTCTCCACGGCCGCACGGCAAGCCCGGTATTGTGGTGGCTTAGCCTGCCGGACGCAAGCTGTTCAACTTGCGACAGAAGTGATGTGCCTGTTACCGGTGGTAACAATGTAGCGCCCGCCGTTTCACCTGAAAAAGCGTGAACCTCTACAATTCGGTTATCAGAATCCAAATTCCAAGAGGCACGATCATGAAACGTTGGTTGTTCGCAGCATTCGGTGTGACCGCCGCGCTGATGTCGGGCGCTGCAATGGCACATGTGAGCGTTGGCGTGGCGATCGGCGTGCCGGGCGTGGTGATTGGTGCTCCGGCCTATTACCCGCCAGCGCCGGTCTACTACGCGCCGCCGCCGCCGGTGGTGGTCGCGCCTGGACCCGCCTACTATGGTCCTCCTCCCGTCGTGGTGCGGCCGGCTCCGGTCTACTATGGCGGTTACGGTTACTACCGCGGTGGACCCCGCTACTACTACGGCCCGGGCTGGCATGGTCGCGGCCATGGTCACGGCCGCTGGCATGACTGATTGACCGGCAGGATGTCATCCGAGAAAGAAGCCCCTGACTGGGGCTTCTTTTATTTCTGGCGGTCACTGGCAGGCGTGCTCTCCGGCGCCTTCGGCGTTGCCGGGTGTCTTGCGTGCGTGACAACGCGTCAAGTCGTGCGCTGGGTGAAGGTCTTTCACATTTTGCCGCTGTCGTGGAATGCATCGGCCCGCCCCGGGGAGCGATATACTTGCGCCTCATCCCTGACATGAATCGATGGAGAGAGGTAATGCAGCAAAAAACCGTACTGACGGCAGATGACGTGAAGAAGGTGATGGCCGCTGCCGAGGCCGAAGCCCTGGCCAACAACTGGGCCGTCACGATTGTGGTCGTCGATGACGGTGGTCATCCGCTGGCAATGCAGCGTCTGGATGGCGTAGCGCCGATCTCGGCCTACATCGCCACGGAGAAGGCGCGCACCGCGTCGCTGGGTCGTCGTGAATCCAAGATCTACGAAGACATGATCAACAATGGCCGCTACTCGTTCATGACTGCCCCGGTACTGAACGGCATGCTGGAGGGCGGTGTGCCCATCGTCGCCAATGGCCAGGTGGTGGGCGCAGTTGGTGTGTCGGGCGTGAAGTCGACCGAAGACGCACAGATCGCACGCGCTGGTATTGCTTCGCTGGGCCTCTGAGCGCCCAAAGCAAAAAGCCCCGCGAACGCAACGTCCGCGGGGCGGTATAAAAAAGCGGCATGGCTGGCGTGGTCGGCGCGGCAAGGGGTTTGGAGTTGCTTGCTATGCCGGGAATCCAATCGACTGGCTACTGCCCAACGCCCCGGTACAGGGCGGTCCCCACAAAAGTCTTTGCATGCCCGACCTTTCGGTCCGGGCCACCTGATCAGATCACTTGGTCAGGATCAGTTTCCCGTAGCGCGTGACACGCAGCGTATAGACGTTCCCGTTGTGCAGGATCGGCAGCGTCGTCGCACCGTGCATGATGGCTTCCAGCGGTACGGGTTGCGCGGTACTACCGTCGGCCGGCGCGTCATGGCGCATCAGTGCTTCGAGGCGAGCGGGCAGGGCGGCGACCGCCGATTTGACCGATTCGATTGCTGACGAGGCCGTCGATGTCTCGCGCCTGTCCTGCTGGACAACCTCCACGCGGCGCAGTGACAGACGGCGGCGCGTGACTTCACGCGGTTGCGACATCGGCAGGCTCAGGGTGCTCATGGTCTTCTCCGTACGAAGTATTCAATAGGTGTCGGTGACGATGGAGAGAATCATAAATGAGAATTGTTATCATTACAAGTGAGATCGCAATTCGTTACACCCACATCAGTCTTCGAACACGGCTCTTGAGCAGATAAGGCGCCGATCACTAAAAAACAAGGGCACCCCGAGGGGTGCCCTTGTTGCGATGACGCAGTTGCGCGACCGGCCTAGTGCTTCGGTTCGGTGATGAACCCGATCTTGCCGAGTCCACCGTGCTGCGCCGCGGCCATGACCTGGGCGACGCGCTCGTAGCGCACTTCGCGGTCCGCGCGCAGATGCAACTCCGGTTGCGGCTGCTGCAAGGCGGCTTCTGCAATGCGCTGATCCAGTGTGGCCTCGTCAACTTCCTGCTGGTTCCAGAACACCTTGCCTTGGGCATCGATCGAGACATTGATGCTCTGCGGCTTGGAGTCGTTGGGCTGGTTGGTCGCGCGCGGCAGGTCGATCTTCACCGCGTGATTGATGACGGGAATTGTGATGATGAAGATGATCAGCAGCACCAGCATGACGTCGACCAGTGGCGTCATGTTGATCTCGCTCATCACCTCGTCATCATCTCCGTCGAGCGTGCCGAATGCCATGATGCTTTCCTTCCTGCGTCTGCCGGGCAGACTTAGTTCTTGACGGCCAGGCGGACCGACGCGTCATCGGCGCGGACGCCACCAGTGGTCGGGCGCACACGGGCGCCGGTCACGAAATAGGCGTGCAGGTCGTGCGCGAAGCGGTTCAGCTTGCTGATGACGCCCTTGTTGCCACGGCTCAGCGCGTTGTAGCCGAGCACGGCCGGGATCGCCACGGCCAGGCCGAAGGCGGTCATGATCAGTGCTTCGCCCACCGGGCCGGCAACCTTGTCGATGGTCGGCACCCCGGAGGCGCCGATGCCGATCAGTGCGTGATAGATGCCCCACACGGTGCCGAACAGGCCAACGAACGGGGCCGTCGAACCCACCGAAGCCAGAATGGCCAGACCTGACTGCATCCGCGCCACGGCTTCGTCGATCGCGCTCTTGAGCGAACGGGTCAGCCAGTCCGAGATGTCGAGTGCGTCATGCAATTGCGGCTGGCTGGCGCGGTGATGCTGGGCCGCCTCGCGGCCGGTGACGGCCAGCATACGGAACGGGTTGGCATCGTTGGCGCCGAGCGTGTCGAGCGCGTGGTCGAAATCGTCGGAATGCCAGAAGCGCTTTTCCGCGCCGTGCGCCATCTTCTTGAGGCGGATCAGATCCCACGCCTTGGTGAGGATCACGATCCACGACAGCAGCGACATGATCAGCAGAATGATGGCGGTCGCGCGCATGACGAAATCGCCTTGCGACCAGAGGTGGGAAAGTCCGAGGTCCTGCATGGTGGTTCCTGAAAAGGGTCAGTGTAAGGAAGTGTCGGAAAGATTCCGGGGAATCAGTTCAGTTCGAAATTGATCGGCTGCTGAGCGGTTACCGCCACGGCGCGACCATTATCCATATAGGGCTTGCAACGCATCGCCTGCACCGCATTGACCGCCGCCGTATCCAGGCGTGTCGATCCGCTCGACGTGACGATGGCCGTCTTTACCACACGTCCGGTCTCGTCCGTGGTCAAACGCACCACGGTCTTGCCGGTTTCGCCCATCCGGCGCGACTGCGACGGATACGTGACCTGAGGCGGCGAACATGCGATTTCGCCGATACCTACTGCACGCGGTGCGGCATTCGCCGAGGCTGCAGGCGCGGCGGGCTCCGGAGCGGGCGCTGGTGGCGCAGGCGGAGCGGGCGGCGCTTCGATCGCGGTAGGCGAAGGCGGTAGCGATGCCACGGGCGTAGGCGTGGGTTGCGGCTTGGGCGGCGTCGGGCGTGGCGTCACGACCTTGACCTGCTTGGGCGGTGTTTGCGGCTGCTGCTTGGGCGGCTCTGGCGCCGGCGGCTGCTGCGGAGGTTCCATCGGGATGATGCGGGCGATGATCTCGGGAGCGATGACAGCTTCCGTCATCTTGCGAGCCAGCCCGCTCTGGATCAAATACAGCAGTCCTGCGTGGAACAGCAGGACCGCGATGGTGATCTTGAAGAAACGTTGATCGAACATGTGAAGAACGACAGGTGCACGCCAGATGGCGCAATCACTTGCGGTAGAACAGGATCAGCGAGATGCCACATCCGACCAGCAGGCTCAATAGCAGTTCCATGATGATAACGCTCCAGAAATAGATACCTCGAAGAAACCGGTTCCCGGGGGAGCGCCACTCTTGGGTAGCGTATCAGGGCGACAGTATAAACGATAATGATTCTTATTTGTTGCGCATTGTGCAATGCGTGATCGGGATTCTTTCCATCCTCGGATGCGCGCCGCATCAATGGGTACTCAGGGGTTGCGGGTGCGTTACGTGGGCCAGCTCGCGTAACGCAACGTCTCGCCGATGCTCCACACCCGCAAAACCGCGCTAGGATTAACAACTACAGCCATTAGCGGCAGACACGGCACAGGTGCAGCGCGTTCCCCGCGGTCCGGACGCCGAACGCCCCGTGCGAAGGGAACTGGCAATGGACTTTACCCGTTTTGCTGATGACGACCGCATGATGGACGACCGCACCACGCTGTTGCGCGCCTCGTCCGGCGTCGCGGGTACGTCGCCGCTGGACTGGATGTGCGCGCAGTTCGCGCTGCGCGTGGTCTGCGCGCTTGGTCCCCGCTTCAATCTGCGCAGCAATATCAATGACGTGCTTACCGTCAGCGCGCAGGAAATGGTCTGGCCCTACGGCGTGGTGCTGCGCGTGCAGCGGTTTCTGTCGGCGCGCTGTGCCGACATGCCGGCGTGGAAGGGGGCTGCGCGGCTTTCCCCGGAAGAGTTTCTCGATCGCCATGGCCAATGGAATAGCGCCTTCGATGAAAGTGCGCTGTTTTACTACCTCGACGAGTACGTCAAATACCACGCCAAGGACATGTTTGCCGTGTTCGCGGCCTCGTCTGCCGCCATTACGGCGAGGCTCGATGGCGAACGCGTGCTGCTGGTGCGCAATATCGACATGCTCAGCCACGTGCTCAACCTGCCCGAGCATGAGCGCAAGTTGCTGCTGTTCGCGGCGCTGGCGAAGTACAAGCGCGATCTTCGCGCGGTCATGGTCGACTGCAAGGTTGCTCACAGCCAGGAAGCATTTCAGATCCTGGCGGGCCTGACTGGTGCCAGCCCCGGCGATATTGCCGTCTCGCTGCGCCCGGGTTCACGGCTCGAAACCCTCAATCTGATCGAGCAACCCCTGCCGGAAAACAGCGTGACCGATCTGGGCGACTTGATGCGCCTGTCCGATCGTCTGTTGCACGTCCTGCTCGGCAACTACGCCAGCGAGGCGGATATGATGGCCGTGTTCACGCGGCCAGCCGCACCGCCGACGCTGGGGACGAGCGACTATCCGCATGTGGAAGCCGACGCCCGTTACCTCACGGCACTGATGGCCAATGCCACGCGACAGAATGCCACCGGCGTCAATGTTCTGATCTATGGCCCGCCCGGCACAGGCAAGACCGAGTTCGCGCGACTGATCGCGCGAGAGGCCGAGTGCGAACTTTATGAGGTCGACTGCTTCGATCGAGATGGCAACAGTCTTTCGGGCAAGGATCGGTATCGGTCGCTGCAAGTCTCGCAGGCCTTTCTGCGCGGGCGGCCGCGCACGGCCCTGCTGTTCGACGAGGTGGAGGACGTATTTCCGGGCAGCGCGCGCGAGTTGATGAGTCTGTTCGGCCAGGAAGACACGCGCGGTTCAGTCAACGGCAAAGCGTGGGTCAACCAGACTCTGGAACAGAATCCGGTGCCGGTGATCTGGATCTCGAATTCGATCCGGCAGATCGATCCGGCATACCTGCGCCGCTTCCAGTTCCATCTGGAGCTGAAGATCCCGCCGCCGCTGGTGCGGGAGAACATTATCCGCAAGCACCTGGGCGGTCTGGCCGTCAGTGATGCCTTCATCGCCACGCTCGCAGCCCGCAAGACGCTGACACCGGCGCAGGTACAGTCAGCCGCGCGGTTCGTGGAACTGGCGCGGCCCGATGTCGAGGAACCCGTGGAAGCGCTGATCCTGCGGCAACTTGAACACGCGGATCGCGCCATGGGATTGCAGCCCGAAGCGGAGGCACGTCCCGTGGTGACGCACTATCGCCTGGATAATCTGAATCTGGAAACGCGCTATGCGGTGAACAAGATCGTGCAGGCCCTCGGCGCGCGCAAGCGCGGCACGCTCTGCTTCTATGGGCCACCGGGCACGGGAAAGACCGCGTTGGCCGAGCACATCGCCGCCGAGCTCGATCTGCCGCTTATGATTCGCCGCGCCTCCGACCTGATGAGCAAGTATGTGGGCGAGACCGAGCAGCAGATCGCGGCCATGTTCGCGCGCGCGGAGGAGGACGGGGCGGTGCTGCTTCTGGACGAAGCTGACAGCTTCATGCAAAGCCGCCAGCAAGCGGTGCGCAATTACGAGGTGTCCGAAGTCAACGAGATGCTGCAGGGAATGGAACGCTTCAACGGCATCTTCATTTGCACCACCAATCTGTTCGATCGGATCGATGAAGCCGCGCTGCGTCGGTTCTCGTTCAAGATCCGCTTCCAGGCGCTCAAGCCGGTGCAACGGATCTCGATGTTCGTCGACGAAGCGCTCGATGGCGATGCGACGAACATGACCGACGCGATTCGCCGGGAACTCGATGGGATGGATTGCCTGACACCGGGCGATTTCGCGACAGTCAAACGGCAGTGCGTGGTGCTTGGCGAAGCGCTGACGCCCGAGGAATTTCTGGCGCAGCTACGTCAGGAACACGCCGTGAAGCCCGAGGTGCGACATCACAAGCCGCTGGGCTTCATTCAGTAGCTGGAGCAGGTTCGATCACGACCGTCTCGGCGTTGGCCTCGACATGAAGCAGCGCTGCGGCCATTTCGCGTAGATGGGCGGCGTCCTTGGTGGACAGGTAGCGCACGCTCGGCGCCGTGTCGGGACTGGCCGCCAGGTCGAACTCCGCGAGCTTGCGTGCGAGTTGGCGTGCGATGGCCACGCCCGTGTCGATCAGTGCCAGTCGTCCGTCGACCAGGTCATCAATCGTTTCCGACAAGAACGGGTAGTGCGTGCAGCCCAGTACGAGGGTGTCGGCGCCAGCCTCGAGCATGGGTGAGAGCAGGGTCCCCAGCGTTTGGCGGACCGTGTCGCTCGACACATCACCTTGCTCGATCAGCGGTACCAGGCCGATGCCTGCCTCGCAGAGAAAGCGACTCTCATTGCCGAGCGAGGTCAGCAGCCGGTTGAATTTGGCGCTCTTCAGTGTATTGGCCGTGGCCAGCACGCCCACCACCTTGCTGCGGCTGGCCGCGGCGGCGGGTTTGAGTCCCGGTTCCACGCCGATGATCGGCACGGCAAGACGCTCACGCAGTGTCTGCACCGCGTGCATCGTTGCGGTATTGCAGGCGATCACCAGTGCCTTGCATCCCTGCGCGACGAGCCATTCGCAAACCTGTAGCGTGCGGGCCTCCACGAAATGCTCGGGCTTTTCGCCATACGGGGCGTAACGGGAATCGGCGAAGTAGAGCAGCGACTCGTGCGGCAGCAGCGCGCGCACTTCGCGCAGGACCGACAGGCCGCCAAGGCCAGAATCGAAGATGCCGATGGGGGAGGGGTTCACGCGCGCAAGGTCGAGGAGGGTTTGCTTCCCTCTCTCGCTTGCGGAAGAGGGAAGGGGAGAGGGCGGGCTGTTCCATCAACGACAAGTCGCGATCTGAACCACTGCACCTTCTCCCCCAACCCCTCTTCCACGCAGCGGGAGAGGGGTGTACTACAAGTAGCCGGATTTAGGCCGTCGCGACCGGAATCTTGCCGATCTTGGCCTGCCACTCGGCGGGGCCGGTCTTGTGGACGGACGTGCCCGAGCTATCCACGGCCACCGTCACCGGCATGTCCTTGACGTCGAACTCGTAGATGGCTTCCATGCCGAGGTCTTCGAAGGCCAGGACCTTGGCGCCACGGATCGCCTTCGACACGAGGTAGGCAGCGCCACCCACGGCCATCAGGTAGGCCGACTTGTGCTTCTGGATCGATTCGATCGCGGTGGGGCCACGCTCGGCCTTGCCGATCATGGCGATCAGGCCGGTCTGCGACAGCATCGTCTCGGTGAACTTGTCCATGCGGGTGGCGGTGGTGGGGCCAGCCGGGCCAACCACTTCGTCACGTACGGGATCCACAGGGCCCACGTAGTAGATCACGCGGTTCGTGAAGTCGATCGGCAGCTTCTCGCCCTTGGCCAGCATGTCGGCGATGCGCTTGTGCGCGGCATCACGGCCGGTCAGCATCTTGCCGTTCAGCAGCAGCGTCTGGCCGGGCTTCCACGAGGCGACTTCTTCCGGCGTCAGCGTGTTCAGGTCAACGCTTTTCGACGTTTCGGTGTTCGGTGCCCACTCGACCTTCGGCCATTGCGACAGGTCCGGCGCCTCCAGCTTGGCAACGCCGCTGCCGTCCAGCGTGAAGTGCGCGTGGCGGGTGGCCGCGCAGTTCGGGATCATTGCCACAGGCAGGTTGGCCGCGTGGGTCGGGTAGTCCAGTACCTTCACGTCGAGCACGGTGGCCAGGCCGCCCAGGCCCTGCGCGCCGATGCCCAGTGCGTTGACCTTCTCGTACAGCTCGATGCGCAGTTCTTCGGCGCGGTTGCTCGGGCCGCGGGCGAGCAGGTCCTGAATGTCGATCGGCTCCATCAGGGCTTCCTTGGCCAGCAGCATGGCCTTTTCAGCCGTGCCGCCAATGCCGATGCCCAGCATGCCCGGCGGGCACCAGCCGGCGCCCATGGTCGGCACAGTCTTGAGCACCCAGTCGACGATCGAGTCAGACGGGTTGAGCATCACGAACTTCGACTTGGCTTCGGAACCGCCGCCCTTGGCCGCGACGATCACGTCCACCGTATCGCCCGGAACGATCGACATGTTGATCACCGCCGGGGTGTTGTCCTTGGTATTGGTGCGCTTGCCGGCCGGATCGGCCAGCACGCTGGCGCGCAGCTTGTTGTCCACGTCGTTGTACGCGCGGCGCACGCCTTCGTTGACCATGTCTTCCAGGCTCATCGTGGCGCCATCCCAGCGCACGTTCATGCCCACCTTCAGGAAGACCGTCACGATGCCGGTGTCCTGGCACAGCGGGCGCTTGCCTTCGGCGCACATGCGGCTGTTGGTCAGGATCTGCGCGATCGCATCCTTGGCGGCCGGACTCTTTTCCAGCTCATAGGCGCGGCCCAGGCTGGTGATGTAGTCCATCGGATGGTAGTAGCTGATGTACTGCAGGGAATCGGCGACGCTCTGGATGAGGTCTTCTTGCTTGATGACTGTCATTTTGTGGGGGATGGGCAGCGGTGAAACACAGCCCGGAATCATACACCGTCGCGGCGACGACTGCCGCTTTGCATACAGCCGTCGACACGAGGTTTGGTGGCGGGATGGGCGCAGGCGTCACCCGGGTGGCGGGCAGCCGTCTCCGCGCGGCGGTCAGTGTGTCGCTTCTGCCGCACCGCCGGACGCGCCGTGTCCGGCGGCCGGGTGCGGATGCGTGACCATGCGGTCCACCCAGGCCATTGCCACGGCCGAGAGCAGGAATGCCACGTGGATGATGACCTGCCACATGATCGTATGTTCGCTGCGCTGGTCGGCGTCGATGAAGGTCTTGAGCAGGTGGATCGACGAAATGCCGATCAGCGCCATCGACAGCTTGACCTTGAGCACGCCGGCATTGACGTGATCCAGCCACTCGGGCTCGTCGGGGTGGTTGTCGATGCCCAGGCGCGACACGAAGGTTTCATATCCGCCCACGATGACCATGATCAGCAGGTTCGAGATCATCACCACGTCGATCAGGCCCAGCACCACGAGCATGATCTTGGTCTCGTCGAAGGTCGTGACGTGCGCCAGCAGGTGCCAGACTTCGACCAGGAAGTGATAGACGTAGACGCCTTGCGCGATGATCAGGCCGAGATAGAGCGGCAGTTGCAGCCAGCGCGAGGCGAAGATGATGCGGGGAATCGGGCGAAGCGGGGTGTGGGCCATGGAATTGAATGTAAATGAAGCAAGACAATCAGGATGTGGTCTGATTGTACCGTGCACATTTGACACCTCGCTCCGCGATTCGGTAACCGAACGTCACCGGCCCGGGTCGCCTCCGAACGCCCGGCGCGCGATCGGTCCGGGCCAGCTTGCCAGCACGATGCCTGCGAGCACGCAGGCCAGCGCGACGCCGTGCGCCCAGCTTGGACGCTCGCCGAGCACCACGATGCCGTAGAGGGCCGCGGCCACCGGCAGCACCGACGTGAACACACCGGCCAGTTGTGCCGGAACATGGCGGACGCCCTTCATCCAGAGCCAGAACGAGAACACGCTGGCCGACAGCGCGTACCAGAGCAGCATCGCCCAGGTGGTGCCGCTCACGCTGCCGAAGTCGAACGTCAACAGCGGCACCAGGCCCAGCGGCAGCATCAGCGCGCCGCCGATCAGATGCGTGTAGGCGCAGATTTCAATTGCGGCCAGGGTCTGGGAGAGGCGGCGCGACAGAATTACGTAAATCGACTCGCATACCACTGCGCCAAGGATCATCAGATTGCCGATCAGCGCGCCGCCGCCGCTGCTGGTCGCGGCATCATGACCGCTGCCGCGCGCGATATTGAGCACCGCGATACCCGCCACGGCCAGCAGCACCGAGAACACCGTCCGCCGCGACAGCCGCTCGCGCAGCCAGAGCCATGACAGGATGGCCACCGTGGCCGGAATCGTGCTGGTGATTACCCCGGCGGCCATCGCGCTGGTCAGTCGCACGCCGCCCAGCATCAGCAACGTGAACATGAACGTGCCGAAGAACGCCATCAGGAACAGGTTGATCCATTCGCCGCGCGAGACCTGGCGCATCCGCGCTGGCCGATACCACGGGGAAAGGCAGACGATCGCGATCAGGAAGCGCAGCAGCGCGAACAGCAGTACCGGTACTTCCGCGATGATGGATTTGCCCAGGCCTACGTTGCTGCCAACCAGGGCCATGGCGGCGATCAGGAAAAAGGCGTGGATGGGCAAGGGGTGTCCGGCAGGAAGGGGTGCGACGTGGAGACGACGGAAACACTGACGCCGGAGAAAGGGCGCGCCAGAAAGGGCGTGCGCGACGTTCAGGTATAGGGTCCGCCGCATTATAGCTGTGCTAACTTAGTAGAGCCGACTGCACTTGTGCCCCAGCGTCTCCCGAATCAGGCCCCACCGGTCTGTTGCGACGCAGCATCGTTGCAAGTGGGATGCTTGCCTGAACCGTCAGGTTTAAGTAAGGCGTCGAGCGTACCTTGCACCGAAAGCAGTCAAAGTCAAACAGGAGACAACCCATGTCCGCCATCGAGTCGGTGATGCAGGAGCATCGCGTTTTCAATCCCCCTGCGTCGTTCGCCAAGACCGCCGCGATCCCCAGCATGGAGGCCTACCAGGCCCTGTGCGACGAGGCTGCAAAGGACTACGAGGGCTTCTGGGCCCGCCACGCGCGCGAGCTGCTGCACTGGCACAAGCCGTTCACGAAGGTGCTCGACGAAAGCAACGCGCCGTTCTACAAGTGGTTCGAGGATGGCGAGATCAATGCGTCGTACAACTGCCTCGACCGCAATGTCGAGAAGGGCCTCGGCGACAAGACGGCCATCGTCTTCGAGGCCGACGACGGCACGGTGACGCGCGTCAGCTACCAGGAACTGCTGGCGAAGGTCAGCCGCTTCGCCAACGGCATGAAGGCCCTTGGCATCAAGAAGGGCGACCGCGTTGTGATCTACATGCCGATGTCCGTCGAAGGCGTAGTGGCCATGCAGGCCTGCGCGCGCATCGGCGCCACGCACTCGGTGGTGTTCGGCGGCTTCTCGGCCAAGTCCCTGCAGGAACGTCTGGTGGACGTGGGCGCCGTGGCGCTGATCACGGCCGATGAGCAGATGCGTGGTGGCAAGGCGCTGCCACTGAAGGCCATCGCCGACGAGGCGCTGACGCTGGGCGGCTGCGAGGCCGTCAAGAACGTGATCGTCTATCGCCGCACGGGTGGTAACGTTGCCTGGACCGAAGGCCGTGATCGTTCGATGGAAGACGTCTCCGCCGGTCAGTCCGATAACTGCCCCGCCGAGCCCGTTGGTGCCGAGCACCCGCTGTTCGTGCTCTACACGTCGGGCTCCACCGGCAAGCCAAAGGGCGTGCAGCACAGCACGGGCGGCTACCTGCTGTGGGCGCTGATGACGATGCGCTGGACCTTCGATATCAAGCCCGATGACATGTTCTGGTGCACGGCCGATATCGGCTGGGTCACCGGTCACACCTATATCACCTACGGCCCGCTGGCCGCAGGCGCCACGCAGATCGTGTTCGAAGGTGTGCCGACGTTCCCGAACGCCGGCCGGTTCTGGGACATGATCCAGCGCCACAAGGTCTCGATCTTCTACACCGCGCCGACGGCGATCCGCTCGCTGATCAAGGCCGCGGAGGCCGACGAGAAGATCCATCCGAAGCAGTACGACCTCTCGAGCCTGCGCCTGCTGGGCACCGTGGGCGAGCCGATCAACCCAGAGGCATGGATGTGGTACTACAAGAACATCGGCGGCGAGCGTTGCCCGATCGTCGATACGTTCTGGCAGACCGAAACTGGCGGCCACATGATCACGCCGCTGCCGGGCGCCACGCCGCTGGTGCCAGGCTCGTGCACGCTGCCGCTGCCGGGCATCATGGCGGCCATCGTCGATGAAACCGGGCAGGACGTGCCGAACGGCAATGGCGGCATCCTGGTCGTCAAGCGTCCGTGGCCGTCGATGATCCGCACGATCTGGGGCGACCCGGAGCGCTTCAAGAAGAGCTACTACCCCGAGGAACTCGGCGGCAAGCTGTACCTGGCTGGCGACGGTTCGATCCGCGACAAGGAAACCGGCTACTTCACGATCATGGGCCGTATCGACGACGTGCTGAACGTCTCGGGCCACCGCATGGGCACGATGGAAATCGAGTCAGCGCTGGTCTCGAACCCGATGGTGGCCGAGGCTGCCGTGGTGGGTCGTCCCGATGACACCACCGGAGAGGCGATCTGCGCGTTCGTGGTGCTCAAGCGTTCGCGTCCGACGGCTGAAGAGGCCGTGAAGATCGCGGCCGAGCTGCGCAACTGGGTGGGCAAGGAAATCGGCCCGATCGCCAAGCCGAAGGACATCCGCTTCGGCGACAATCTGCCCAAGACGCGTTCGGGCAAGATCATGCGCCGCCTGCTGCGTTCGCTGGCCAAGGGCGAGGACATCACGCAGGACACCTCGACGCTGGAGAACCCGGCCATTCTCGATCAGCTCAAGCAAGCCCAGTAACGGCCAGCAAGCGGATCCGGAAAACGGATCGTCCCGGTCACGCACCCGTGACACCCATCGTGCCCGCCTCGGTTTCATGCTGAGCGGGCACGATTTTCTTTCTTGCTGATGCCAGACACCCAGTCGCGCTTTCGCCGCCGGTTGATGCTGTACTACGGCCTGTTCACGCTCGGGCTGTTTGGTTTCGTCGGCATGATGGGCTTGCTGGAGCATTCCAATGCGGATGCGCTCTGGCTTGGCTACGTCTTCCTCTTCGTCACGATCGCGATTTATGCGTGCATCGGCCTGATCTGTCGTACCTCGGATCTCAACGAGTACTACGTGGCGGGACGGCGGGTACCGGCCATGTTCAATGGTATGGCGATTGCCGCGGACTGGATGAGCGCGGCATCCTTCATCGGACTGGCCGGCATCATCTTCGTCTCCGGCTACGAAGGGCTGGCCTATGTGATGGGCTGGACCGGCGGCTACTGCCTGGTGGCCTTCCTGCTGGCGCCATACCTGCGCAAGTACGGCGGCTATACGATCCCCGATTTCCTGGCAGCGCGGTATGGCAATGGCAAGCCGGGCGGCAACATGCCGGTGCGCGCGATCGCCGTGCTGGCCGCATCGCTATGCTCGTTCGTCTATCTGGTGGCGCAGATCCAGGGAGTCGGGCTGATCGTCACGCGCTTTATCGGCGTGGAATTTGCCGTTGGCGTGTTCTTCGGTCTGGCCGGCATTCTCGTCTGTTCGTTCCTGGGTGGAATGCGCGCCGTGACGTGGACGCAGGTGGCGCAGTACATCATGCTCATCGTCGCGTTTCTACTGACGGTGTCGCTGATCGCGTGGAAGCACCATCACGAAGTGCTGCCGCAGGTTAGCTATGGCAAGTTGCTGAGGCAGATCGACCAGACGGAAAAAGCGATCGAGCGCGATCCGGCCGAAATCCAGGTGCGCGAGATCTTCCAGCAGCAGGCCATAGCGCTGCAGGACCGCATCGCGCGACTGCCGGAATCGTTCCTGGAGGAACGCAATGCGCTCGACGCCAGATTGCTCGAGTTGCGGGCGCGCAATGCGCCGCTGCGCGAGATCAAGAGCGTGGAGCGCGAGCGCCTGGCATTCCCGGTCGATGCCGCGGACGCGCTGCAACAGTGGACCCAGATGCGCGAGGATGCGCTCGCGCGCAGCCGGGTTTCAACGCCCTCGACTGAGCCGTACCCTGCGGCGTCGGAGCAGGAGCGCAAGACGCAACGGCTCAACTTCGTGCTGCTGGTGTTCTGCCTGATGCTCGGGACGGCCAGCCTGCCGCACATCCTGACGCGCCTCTACACGACGCCATCGGTACGCGAATCCCGCAACTCGGTGGCCTGGGCGGTGTTCTGCATCGCGCTGTTGTACGTGTCCGCGCCAACGCTCGCGGCGCTGGTCAAGGCCGAGTTCCTGCAGCATCTGGTAGGCACGCCATACGCCGAGTTGCCGCAGTGGGTGGTGCAATGGCGGAAGGTCGACCCTCCCGTGTTCGGCATCCGGGATATGAACGGCGATGGCATCGTCCAATGGGCCGAGATCCTGATCCAGCCGGACATGATCGTGCTGGCCGCCCCAGAAATCGCCGGGCTTCCCTACGTGATCTCAGGACTGGTCGCCGCCGGCGCGCTAGCGGCAGCGTTGTCCACGGCCGACGGCCTTCTGCTTACCATCGCCAACGCGCTGTCGCACGACGTCTACTACCACATGGTCGACCGCCAGGCGAGCCACCAGCGGCGCGTGACGACCGCGAAGGTCGTACTGCTAGGGGTGGCGCTGTTCGCGTCCTATGTCACATCGCTACGGCCCGGCAATATCCTGTTCCTGGTCGGCGCGGCGTTCTCGCTGGCAGCATCGAGCTTCTTCCCGGTACTGGTGCTGGCCATCTTCTGGCGCCGCACCACTGCAGCGGGCGCGGTAGCCGGCATGGCAACCGGCCTGGGTGTGGCGGTCTACTACATCTTCGTCAACTACCCGTTCTTCACCAAGATGACTGGCATCTTCGGCAACCGCTGGTTCGGCGTCGACCCGATCGCATCGGGCGCGTTCGGCGTGCCAGCCGGGTTTGCCGCGGCCATCCTGGTCAGTCTGGTGACGCCGAGGAATGCGCCGGTGATCGACAGGTTGGTGAATTACCTGCGGAAGGGGTAGCAGGGTATTGCCCGTTGTCCATTGCCCATTGGACAAAAAAACGCCCACACCGGAGAGGTAGTGGGCGCGCGGGAATAGATCAGTTGGGGTCACAACAGATCTTGCTGAGGCCGGGAGGCGCCCAACGGATCAAGTCTGCTCCCAAGTGCGTGGGGGTTCCATTTGATGTTTCCGAATCTGGTCTGGGACGCTTCCGCAATTGGCACTCCACGCGCGGCAGGAAAGTAGTCTTTCGCGCCACCGCCGTAGTCGCTTTGTCATCCAGGAGCCTTCGAAGCATTTGAATGCCGAAAGCAGGTCCGCGCAGTGGACAATGTTTCCGCTTTGTATTGGATTTGAGTCAGACAGTCCCACACAACCGCCTCAAATTCTTGCAGTGCGTTACGCATCGTCACCGCCGGTTAAATGCCGGCGAAAGCGGCGCCAATTCATCAATAAGCGCCAGTTTCTCGTTGCTATGGTGATGACGGGTTATTGCGTGCAGAACAAGCAATAGCCTGGTTGCAGAACCTGAGCATTGCTCAGGCTGCTCGATATCGTCCCAGACGATATATCCCCTCACCAGAAGCGAGTCATGACTACGACATCCAGTACGACTTCCGCCTCAAGCTCCGGCCTGATATCCAACCTCGGCGTTGGCTCCGGACTTGACCTGAGTTCCCTGCTCGACCAGCTCACTCAGGCCGAACAGGCACCGCTGACCGCGATCACCCAGGAGCAGCAGAGCTACCAGACCAAGCTCTCCGCATATGGGCAGATCCAGAGCATGCTGGCGGCCTTCCAGGGCTCGGCCAGCGAGCTTGCCAGTCAGTCCTTCTTCCAGGCAACGACTGCCAGTTCCAGCAACACCGCCGTGTTGAGCGCAACCGGTAGTAATACGGCGGCCACCGGCAACTATGCGGTCAACGTCACGCAACTCGCGCAGGCGCAATCGCTCGTCTCGAAGGGACAGGCCAACCAGACCGCTGCCATCGGCACCGGCACCATCCATGTCGATTTCGGTTCGATCACCGGCGGCACGCTTGACAGCAATGCGTCCAGCGGCACCTACGGCACATACACCGGGGCCACGTTCACGGCCAACAGCGCCAGCACCGGCGTCGACATCACGATCGACAGCAGCCACAACACGCTGCAGGGCATCGCCAGCGCGATCAACAACGCCAATGCCGGCGTCACCGCAAGCATCATCAACGACGGCTCTGGTACACCCTACCGCCTTGTGATCAACTCGAACAATACGGGTGCCACCAACAGCGTGCGGCTTTCGGTCAATGAAACCGATGGCGGCACGGCGCTAGCGAACCTTGTTGGATACGATCCTGCCGGCACGCAGAACCTGCAGCAGACCGTTGCTGCCCAGAATTCCCAGCTCACTGTCAACAATATCGCCATCCAGAGCACCAGCAACACCGTGAGCGACGCGGTGGCCGGCGTGACCATGACATTGGCGCAGACAGGTACCAGCAACGTCTCGGTGCAACGCGACACCAGCTCGATCGTGACGGGCATACAGGGATTCGTCACCGCGTACAACAACCTGCAGAGCACCTCTGCCTCGCTGTCTGCGTATGACCCCTCCACACAGACGGCTTCACCGCTGACCGGTGATTCCACGCTGAGCATCATGCAGTCGCAGTTGCGCAGCCTGCTGAATACGCCCCAGGCGAACAACGCGTTCAGCACGCTCTCGCAGATCGGCATCTCGTTCCAGGACGACGGTACGCTGGCGCTCGACACCAGCAAGCTGACCACGGCGCTGAACAACAATGCCGGCGCGGTGGGCAACCTGTTCGGCAACGCCGATGGCGTAAGTGGCTATGGCAATCAGATCGGCACGTGGGTCAAGAACCTGACCAGTAGCACCGGTGCGGTGACCACGGCAACCGCAGGCATCAACAACACACTCAAGGATCTGAGCAATCAGTACGATCAGACGCAGACGCAGATCAACGCGGACATCGCCAACTACAAGGCGCAGTTCACGCAGCTCGACGTGATCATGTCGCAGATGCAGAGCACCAGTGCCTACCTGACGCAGCAGTTCTCGTCCAGCAGTAGCAAGGGATAACGTCGGACGAGCGATGGCACTGCCGTCTGGCAACGGTGGTGCCTGCCGTGACCCTGTGTCCGACGCACAGGGTCACGGTCAGGGGACAGGGCAGAAGGGCTGATCGTTTTGGTGGGGAAACTGCCGGGCAGCCACACTCAACGCGAGTACGCGCTCTGGTCACACCGCACGGGTGTCAAGGAGTCCGGTCGCATTGACGCCCCGCGCCGCCGGCCTGTCGCATGGGACCGTTGCCTGCCTTTCTATACGTGGTTGGTAGCAACGTCATCCAGGGTGTCGTTTGCGCGGCACACGACACCCTGCCGCGCGCCTCTCGGCCGGTCATGGCGAGGACCCGGAAGGACCACGCACGACCGGCGCAGATCAGGCCAGCGTATTGATGATCGAGCCAGCCGGCACTGCGGCGGCGCTCGCTTCGACTGCCAGCGAATTGCTCGCGTCCGTCGAGGACGTGCTCGCGATGGCCTGTGCGGGGGCCGCGCCACCATGATGGTGATGACCGCCGCCATGATGGGCCTGCTTGAGCTTGGCCAGCGCCTGCTGGGCACCACTCAGATCATTGTTTTGCAAGGCCTGACCGAGTGCGTCCAGCGGCGAGCTGTTTGACGTGCTGGAGGTACCCGACGTGCCTGACACCGAAGCGGTCGTGCTGGTATCCACGCCGGTTTGCTGCAGCGCCGAGTAGGCCTGCTGGGCGCCGCTCAGATCGTTGTTCTGCAGGTCCTGCGCGATCTGCTGGAAGTCGGCGCGCCGTTGCGCGGCATTGTTCTGGCTGGTGGCGGCCGGCAGGTAACCGGTGCTTGAAGACAGGCTGCTGATCGAAGACATGTGCTGTTTCCTTGAATGCGTTGTTTAGGTGAGCTACCGCCGTGAAGTACCGGGGAGCGGTTGCACGTTAGCAAGGGCATTCAGGCCGCCAGAGGCAGAACTGACAGGACTTCACTTGGCATTTAACCGTTTGTGATGACCGGATACAGGCTTGTACGAAAGCACCAGTACTTGTGCATCCGGACTCGACACGACAGTACAGAGTGGATACATGAAAGCGGCACGGGCGAGGGGTGCGTCAGGTGCGGTGTATGCGTGACGGGGTGCCGGAAGGAGATTCCCGCAGCGGGGATCGGCTGATCGACAGGTCAAAAAAACCCCGGCAGATCCTGGGATCTGCCGGGGTTTCTCGAAATCTGTGGCGGAGAGAGGGGGATTCGAACCCCCGATGGGCTATTAACCCATACACGCTTTCCAGGCGTGCGACTTAAACCACTCATCCATCTCTCCGGGAAGTCCGCGATTATAGCAGAGCCGCTCCGGCTGTCCAGCGTCGCGCATGTGCAACGTCTTACTCGCTGGCTCGCCCTCCTTTTCCGAACCTCAGGGACTTTGGCAGCAGGCACAGCATGATCGCCAGGAAGAAGAGCGTCGATGGCACGCCTTTCCCTTGCCAGCCGGAGAGCGAGTGAAACCAGTAGACGAGGACGGCCAGGCCGACGAGGTAGCGGAATCTGACAACAAGGTTGCCTAGCGGGGGACAGATTCGGCCGATGAGCCAGACGCAGCCGTAGGCGGCAGCGTAGTAGCCCAGCATGATGAGGAGAGCGCCCATGAGGTGACGGATAACGGATGCGGCACAAGACCCCTCATCTATCGGGCTGTGCCGGCGATTGCTTCACCCCTCGGACGAGTGGGCACTGGCTGGACGATGCCAGTCACTCCCGCGCCTGCGTTACCCGATTCCGCCCGCCTCGCTTGGCTTCATACAACGCCTCGTCCGCGCGGCCGTAAGCGTGCTCGAACGGGCGGCCCTGCGGTGACCAGCTCACGCCGAAGCTGGCGGTGACCTCGCGGTTGACGGGGGCAGGGAAGCGATGTCCGGCGATGGCCAGACGCATCTGGTCGGCCAACGTGGCGGCGGCGTCGATCGTGAAGTCGGGCAGCAGCGCTGCGAACTCTTCGCCGCCCATGCGTCCGATCACGCCTTCCATGCGGACCGTGTCCTTCAGGCAGGCCGTGACGCCGCAGATCACCGCATCGCCCACGGGGTGGCCGAAGTCATCGTTCAGGCGCTTGAAGTGGTCGATGTCGATCACGATCAGCGCCAGGCTGCCGCGCGCCAGCGCCGCTGTGGCGCGGTCGATGACGGCGCCGCGGTTGAGCGCGCCGGTCAGTGTGTCGTGCGTGGCGCGGTATTCGAGTTCCTGGGCCAGTTCCTGCAACCGGTGGTTGAGCCGGTTCATTTCCAGCTCTTCGCGGTCGCTGCGCCGGATCAGGCGGCGCGTCTCGCGCATCAGCCGCTCGTAGTAGCTGATGAGCTGGCCAAGGGTGTGACGATAGGCTTCCTCGCCCGCGTCGACATCGCAGAACACGGACCTGGCGTGGGCCAGAACGCTGTTCTCCGATTCGAACAGATCGGGCTCGGGCATGGTGGCGACGGTAGCGAGAGGGGGATTCAACTGCTGGTCGTCACTTCGTCGATGAAGTCGATGGCGGGGAAATCGGCGTGCAGTTCCTGGCCGAACTCGAGGATGGTGTCATCGTCCTCGTCGTGGAACCAGTGCAGGCGGATCGCGTTGCCACGCTCGGCGGCCTCGTTCAGCGCGTCGAACATGCTGAACAGCATCTTGGTGCTGGAGCTGTTGAAGTACGTCAGCGCGACGTTGACCGTGACGGACGCGCCATCGCAATCGGACAGGTACTTGCGCAGGCGCGTGACGGCTTCGCCGTAGAACACGGCGGCATTTTCGGGGTAGGACTCACCCTTGAGCGAAAGAACGTGCCGCGTGAAGTCGAAGCTCACTTCGGGCGAGCTTGGCGTGGCGGCGATGAACAGGTTTTCCATGGCGGGCTCTTTCCGATGGGCTCAGATGGTGGCGACGAGCTGGAACATCGTCGAGACCGGATCGGAGTCGATCGGCTGAAAGTTGTACTCCAGAGGGGCGCTGGCATCGCGCGCCATTGTCAGGATGCCGAGACCGGCGCCTTTGCTGCCCTCCGGCACCTCGGCCCGCAGGGTTTCCTTGTAGGCGCGCTTGATCTCGTCGAGCGTCATGGTGCGCACGCGCTCCAGCGTGCCGCGCAGTTGCGCCACGCGCGCGGTGGACACCGGGTTCGAGCACATCAGGCGGTAGTGCTCGTCGACCATGCTGATGCAGACGGAACCGTGGCGCAGATGACCGTCGGCTTGCGATGGCGATGTCAGCGAATCGGACGAGTAGTGCACGATGTTCTGCGCCATCTCCACGAACGACGAGAAGAGCTTGCGGCGCGTGGCGCCGTCCACGCCGCTGACGGAAAGCTGCAGGCGCACCGCGTCGGACATCGCGGCGATGATGTTCTGCGAAAAATAGCCGACGTAGTAGAAGATCACGTTGCGTTCCCGAGCCATCGCGAAGAAGGGCTCATATTCATTGTCAATCGATTGTGCGGCGGTCATGTGTTGGCGGATGGGCGCGGCGCAGCCTGATGGCGTCACGGCGCGCGGAAACAGAAGAAAGTCAGGTCGTCGCGTCGGCGCTGCGTGCCTTGCCAGTCCCGGTGGGCATCCTGCACGGCCTGGCTGATCTGCGTCGCTGATGCGGCGCGATTGGCGCAGATCGCCTCGCGCATCCGGCGCTTGCCGAAGGCGATTTCCTTCGGGCCGCCGATCTGATCGATCAGGCCATCGGTGGTGACGAACACCAGCGTGCCGGACGTGGTCGGAACGGCGTTGTTCTGCCACGTGAATGCCATATCGGTATCGACGTAGCCGACACCCATGCGCGCGCCGTTGACCATCTCGCCTTCGGCGTCGGCGGGTTGCAGCACGAACAGCGATGACTTGGCGCCGGCGAAGGTCAGTTGGCGCGTGGCGTTGTCGAACCAGAAGAAGGCCGCGTCCATGCCGTCGTCGGATTCCGACGCGCTCGGTGATTCACGCGGCTCGCGGTCGTTCTGGCCGAGCATCTGCTTGATGCCGCGATTTACGGCCATCAGCAGCGCGCCGGGGTCACGCGGGCCGATCTGCTCGATGGCCTGCGTGAGTAGCGACGAGGCGATCAGCGTCATGAATGCGCCTGGCACGCCGTGGCCGGTGCAGTCGGCCAGCGCGGCGAACCAGCCGTCCTCGAAGGCGGCAAAGTGGTAGAAGTCGCCGCCGACCACGTCACGCGGTTCCCATACCAGTGCGGCGTCGGGCAGCGTGGCGCCCAGCATCTCGCGCGAGGCACGCAGCATCGCGCGCTGGATCGTGCTCGCATAGTCGATGCTGTGCATGATCTGGCGATTTCGCTCGGCTTGCATGTCCGCCACCACGCGCATCAGTTGCAGACCTTGCCCCAGGCCGATGTACTGGTCGTCGCGCGCGATGATGAAGCCGTCGGCCAGCGCCTTTTCACCGTATTCCACGGTTCGGAACGTCAGTGCGTCAATGCTCATGGCCGCGTCGACGATCAGCGGCTCCTTGTCCATGAACGCGATGCAGCTTTTGCGGTTGTAGAGCTCGCGATGATAGGGCTTGCTCATCTGCGACAGAAAGATCGACCGATTGATCAGGCCGATCGGCTTGCCTTGCTCGGTGACGGGCAGGCAGGCCAGGTCGCGATGGGCGGCAAAGACCTCCAGCACATCCTGGTTCGTCTGGTCGGTGGTGACAGACGGGGTCGGCATGGCCAGGTCTTCGGCGCATGGCTGTCGGAAGCGCGGACGGGCAGCGGAAGGGTCGACCAGTACGCCAGACATGACGGGAGGGACACTGTGTGGAAAGTGGCCCAGAGTCTAGGCAGGCGATATGACGAATCCGTGACACTTTGGCCCCGAAGGCCAATGTTGCTTCCCTACTGGCGGGGGATGGTGGGCGTAGCGCTTTGGGGAGGGGGGGCGACCGTCAGCCGCCACCGCTCGGGCCGACGGCAACCGACGGCTCCGCGTCGGCCAATGCCGAGCACCCCATCACCCGGGCCAGCAGAGGCCAGCGTTGCGCGGCGGCCACTGTTTCCACTTCAATTTGCTGGTCGAAGTACTGCTGCGCGTCGAAGCCGTCCACATGCTGGGCCAGCATGTCGATGTCGCTGTAGGCCGTGGCCGCCTTGCGGGACCCGATGGGTTTGCTCATTGCTGCTCCACCCAGACGCCGTCCGGTGTGTGAATCACATAGCCGTTGGTTCGTTTCATCGTCAGCGTCGCTTCGTTCTCGCCGACCATCTGGGTCTGCGGAAGATCCTCGACGTAGTGCGCCAGATCGGGCGCCCCCTGGCGGAACGGGCTGTCGGCCACGAGATTGAACACCAATTGTGACAATCCGAAGAAACTCGTCGGCGCGTCGATGGTTACCGGCTGCGGCGTTGCCGTGGTGGGCAGGCCGACCAGTTTGACGCCCACGGGCACGTGGATGATGTTGGGAGTGGGAATCTCGCGCAGCCCCGAGATCTGGTTCTTGTCGCCGCGTAGCGCCGCGCCATGCTCGGGCACGAAGATCACCACGGCCTTGCGGCCGGACTTGCTGATGGTGTCGATGATCCGGTCGACATCGTCGAGCAACGTCTTCAGGCGCAGCGGGTAGGACTCGATGCTGGTCAGGCGCTTGTCGGGCAGGCGATTGCCGTCGTGCAGCGTGACCGTGTTGTAGTAGAGCGCCACGGGGCCTTTGTCCTGCGCCAGGTGCTGCTTGTACCAGTGGTCAAAGGTATTGAAGTCGTCCAGGATCGGCGAGTCGTCGAAGGCGCGCATGGCCACCGGCACGCCGTCGGTCGATTCCATCTTCACGCCCTGAATGCCGATCTCGGTCTCCACGTAGTTGCGGAAGTTGTCGAAGCGGCCATCGTGGTTCATCAGGATGCGCGGCGTGAAGCCGGCCTGGGCCAGATCGGCGAACAGGTGGCATTCGGCGGGCGCGGGGTCGTACAGATCCTTGTGCGGCTGCTGGCCGCATGACGCGCGCAACAGGCGGATGGCGGCCGGACCGCTATAGCTGGCGGCGGAACTGAAGTTCTTGAACAGGTAGTCGAAGCGCGACAGCAGTGGGTGATTGAGGCTCTTGGCCGCGTCAAGGTCATCCCACGACAGCGAGCAGATGTGCAGCACGATGATGTCGAACTGCGCGTCAGGCGTTGCGGTGAGCGGCGAGAAGGTGGCGGTGCGCTGGGCTTCCTGCTGGCGGAACGCGGCCAGGATGGCGTCGTAGTTGTTGGTGGCGTTGATATCCGCGCGCGGCGATCCGTCGGATTGCGCTGTTGCTTGCTGAGCCTTCGCGCCCGGCAGCGTGATACCCGTGCCATACCAGATCGGCATGGCGATCAAGGCAAGCAGGACGAACGTAGTGGTGCGAATCCATCGGTTGATCAGCAGGTATACCAGGACCACCAGCACCACGGCCACCACCATCTGCACCGGCACGAAGCGCTGGAACAGTTCCACCAGGTATCCGGGTGTGAAGGTGCGGATGTTGGAGAATTCCGTGAGCAGACGCGCGAACGGCGGCAGCGTGGATTCCCGCCACGCCAGCGCCGCGCCGGCGCCGATGGCGATGACCTGCCGCAGCACCCGCAGAACGCGCGACTCGAGCGGTATCACCAGCAGCAGGGCGAAGACCAGGTTCAGCAGCCATATCGGTTGCATCTGCCCGGTATGGAACAGGTAGATCTTGGCGAGGAAGTAGAGGTTCCAGAGTCCCATGGGGTCTCGCTTAGGGGTTCGGGGCGGTCAGGGCAGCCGTGAGCGGCGTCGCGCGGTCACCAGCTCGACGGCATCGACGAAGGCGTCGTAGAGCCGCAGCAGACCCTGATAGCCCATTTCAACGACTTCCTTGAAGCTGCGCAGCGGGGCATCGACGCGCTCGTCGTCGAGCCAGTCGATCCATGCGTCGGCGCGGCCGAACGTGCACTGGATCAACTGCGCTTCGCGTTCGACGCTCAGATCGTCCATGCGCACCCCAAGGTGGCGATTGATATTGCGGGTGACCACGGCGGGGAAGTGATAGGTTCGCGATCCGCGCGACAGACATACGCCCACCGGCGCGCCCTCGACCAGTGGCACGTCGATTGGCAGCACCATGCCCAGGCCACCCATCGAATAGTTCTCGGTCTTGCACGCGATCGTGCGGCCATCGGGCAGCAGCAGAGTGGCCGGCACGCGCATCGGGATACGGTGCGACACGCGTACCTGCCGCGCCTCGCGGGCCACGCCAACGGCAGCGCCGAGCATGATGAGGTTGAACGTGGCCCATCCCATGTTCATCAGCACGGTGGCCGGCTCTTCGGTGCCCCAGAACAGCAGGCGGAGCACGCCGAATACAAGGCCGGCCACGTTCAGCGCCAGCAGTACCAGATAGGGCTTGGAGATAGTCCAGTCCAGATAGTCGTCGGCAATCTGCCCGCCCTTGGCTGTTACGTTGAACTTGCCGGCGCGCGGATTGATGAAGGCCACCGTGGTGGGCAGCACGATGTACCACGCCAGCACGGACTCGTAGACTTCCGCCCAGAACGAATGTCGGTAGCGACCCTGAAGTCGCGAGTTGGTGACGTTGGCGATCAGCAGGTATGGCAACACGTAGGCCATGATCATCAGCGCCGACGTATTGATCACGTGCAGCCCGAAGTACAGATACGCGATCGGCATGGTCAGGAAGATCAGCCGTGGAATGCCGTAGAAGAAGTGCAGCATCGCATTGCTGTAGCACAGGCGCTGGAACAACGTCAGGCCCTTGCCAAGCAGCGGATTGTCCAGACGGAAGATCTGCGCCATGCCGCGTGCCCACCGGATGCGCTGGCCGATATGGCTGGACAGGCTTTCGGTGGCCAGCCCGGCGGCCTGCACGGTACGCAGGTATGCGCTGTTGTAGCCGCGGCGGTGCAGTTTCAGTGCAGTGTGCGAGTCCTCGGTGACGGTCTCTACCGCGATGCCACCGATCTCGAGCAGCGGCGCGCGCTTGATTACCGCGCAGGAGCCGCAGAAGAACGTGGCGTTCCAGAGGTCATTGCCGTCCTGGATCAGGCCGTAGAAAAGGCTGCCTTCGTTCGGCACGCGGCGGAAGGTGTCGAAATTGCGTTCGAACGGATCGGGCGAGAAGAAGTGGTGGGGCGTCTGCACCAGCGCGCACTTCGGATCGTCCAGGAACTCGCCCATGGTCATCTGCAGGAACGAGCGCGTGGGGATATGGTCGCAGTCGAAAATCGCGATGTAGTCCCCGCTGGTGCGCGGCAGCGCCTGATTGATATTGCCGGCCTTGGCATGGCGATTGTTGTCGCGCGTGATGTAGCCCACGCCCGCCGCTTCGGCGAACTCGCGCATCGCCGGCCGGCGGCCGTCGTCGAGGATATAGACGCGCAGCTTGTCGGCGGGCCAGTCCATGCTGCGCGCCGCGTACACCGTCGGCTGGACCACGGCGAGTGATTCGTTGTACGTCGGGATAAAGACATCGACGGTCGGCCATAGAGACGAGTCAGCCGGCAGCGACTTTGGCTTGCGGTGCAGCGGCCAGGCGGTCTGCAGGTAGCTCAGCGCGAGCACCAGCCACGTGTAGCACTCGGCTGCGTAGAGCAGGTAACCGATCACGGCCTCGGTCGTGGTGGCGAACTGCAGCGTTTGTGTGGAGCGCCACCAGATATAGCGCACGGCCATCAGCATGGAGACGGCGATCATCGTGATCGTGGCCAGCCGCCCAGGAATGCGCCGCACGACGATCAGTATGGCCCAGACCACGGCGAACATCAGCATCTGGCTCGCGAACGTCAGCGGCGTGGTGCCGATGACGACGGTGGCGATGGCTGCGATGATCATGGAGATCGGCAGGACAAATGGAATACGCCCGACCTGCGCGGCAAGGGACTCGAGCGAATAGGCCACTCGATTCCAGTCCGGTCGAGGCAGGATCGACAAGAATTGGTGGTGCAGTCGCGATGTCGTATTCCAGACGGGCTCGAGTACCCGATCGAGCCAGCGGCGCAGCCAGTTGTCGCGCTCCGGCTCGGCCATCGAACGCTGCTTGCGCGGATCGGCAGCCAGTCGATGTCGAGGTTTTGGGGGGCGGATGAACAGGCGCCACAGCCACGCGCCCGTGCTTTGGCGCTTGCCGATGCCGAGCCGGGTCATGGCGCGTTTGTGAACCTGCGCGGCCCATTCCGCCGGGATGTCGCGCTTGCCCGGCCGAGGCGGGCGAAAGAACAGGCGGAGCAGCCAGTTGCCGGCATTCGCGGTGCGCGCCACGCCGAGCGCCCGCGCCACGCGGTCGCGGGCGCCTGAGAACAGTTCGCCTGGCGAGAAGCCGCGCGCGCTCATTGCCGGGACTCCTGTGTGGCGGCTTCGAGCCATGCCGACAACCACGACGCCAGGCCATTCATGTCATGCGCGGCCTGCGAGTGTGGCGTGCTGCGGCAGAAACTCTCGCTGCGGGCCAGCGCCTCTGCCACGCTGCTGTCGTCATGGACGTGATAGGGCAGCATGGCCTGCCCGAGCATGGCCTGCAACAGCGCGACGATATCGACATGAAGTTGCCGCGCAGGCTGTAGGCGCGTAGCCACATAGCGGGCGGTTTTGCCTTGCGCGGTCAGCGCGTCGGCCAATCGGCGCAGCGTCAGGCAGGTCTCCGGTTGCGCCGGGGCCAGCACGAGCACGAGATCGGCCGCTGCGATGGCCTGATCCGCGAGTGGGGATGGCCAACGTGCGCAGTCGATCAACGTTACACCACGCGGTGGCAGATCCACCTGCGCCAGCAGCCGGCCGAGCCAGTCCGGCGCGGCGTTCGCCAGCGCGGCAGGGGCGCCGCCGCTGCCCCATGGCACGAACAGCACGTCATCGTCGCTGCGTTGTCCGGCGCGTGCCCACGCGCCAGGGGTCGGTGCGTCGAGATAGGCACCGAGGCCATCCTCGGGAATCTCTCTCATCCCGAAGTGAAAGCCGAGCACGTTGGCGGGATCGCATTCCAGCGCCAGCGCCGGGTGCTTGCGCTGGGCCAGCAGCGAGGCCAGTTCCGCCGTCAGCGTGCTGCGGCCAGCCCCGCCCGTGGTGGAGACGATGGCCACGGTAATCATGACTGTTCTCCATCGCCGATACGGCGCTTGCCACGTATCACCAGGGCGTCGAGTTGCGGTGGTAGTCGCACGCTGCGACGGGGCCGTGGCGCGGTCCAGCGCGGCAGCCAGCGCAACAGATCAAAGCGCCACGTCAGCCACGCAAGCGGCGCCGCCAGAATCAGTCCCCAGACGAAGTAGCCGAGAAAGATGGGCATGGGTCAGCGTAGTGGTTTGAGCGGCACGGGGTGGTGGCGCGGCAGGGCGCGTGGGCCACCGCCGCCTTGTGCCCGGCGAGGCGCGATCAACGGCAAGGTCTGCGCCGGGGCCGGTGTCGTTGGGGATGCCTCCGTTGGTGCATCCGACGGTTCCGTGTGGCTCGATGGTTCCTGGGCCAGCCAGCGCGTGTAGTCGGGAGGCGGATAGGCCTGAATATCGGCCTCCAGTTCGCTCAGCGTCGCGGCGATCGATTCGTTGTCGCCGCTGCGCAGATCGCCCTGGAACATATCGCCCATCGGACGCTGGAACACGCGCGCGCATACCGCGTCGACATCGTCCAGCCGGCAGGCGAAGAAAAACGCGTACACGCTATCACTGCCCGCGGTGCAGAGGTCGCCGGCGCGGTTCATATGGCAGGCGCGCAGCGCGTCGATATGCGCCACTTCGGGCAGTAGCGGCAGTTGCAGCAGTACGTGTGGCAGCCGGATCAAGCGGCTGCGGTCCATCGCATCGCGCACCAGAGAAAGGAACGTGTCGGGCGTCACGTAGCCGGTGGCCGAGGTCGTCAGCACGGCCGATAGGGCGCTGTGATAGTCAGCGAGGATCGGCCGCGAGAAGACCTGACCTTGCAACGCGTCGATCATCGCCTGCATTCGCGCGAACGGCGTGCGTTGCGCCACCACGGCATTGGCACCGAGGTTGAGCATCAGCAGCTCATAGTGCTGGCGCATGGCCTCGCGGTCTTCGCGGATCACGATCTTGAGCGCGCGGCCCGCGCTACGCCGCAGGCGGTGCACCTGGCTGGCCAGCAGTTCCAGGTCGCGGCTGCCCGAATAGCGCAGGATCACGGTCGCGGCCACGGACTGGCTGGCCGTGGCGACGGCGGCTTCGTTGCTGTCAACGATGCGCCAGTTCTCGGGAATGAAGCGCTCGCGCAGCACCGCATCGCGGCTGACGATCACGCGGTCTTCGTCGGGCGCCAGCATTCCCGCTTCCTCAATCTGGTCGCTGTAGGTGTCGGACGCCACCATCAGCCGTTGCTCGTGCGGCGCGAAGCGCAGCCGCAAAACTTCGCCAGCGACCACCGACTGCTTGTCGCGCCAGAACGCGACTTCCCAGGTGTACTGCCCCTGCTGCTGGGAAAGTTGCGCCGCACCGGCAAAACGGCCGTGGAAGGCCTGCAAGTCGGGCGGCGATTGTCCCGGCGCCAGCGGAGGCGGCGCGACCACGAGCAGCACGCCACAGCGTTCTTTCGCGCACCAATCGTGCAGGCGAACGCCTTGGCTCGCCAGGGCGACCGCATCCTGCCAGCTGAAAAATGCTTCGGCGCCTTCGATCAGGAGCATCGTGCCCCGCGCGCCGCATTGGTCGACGAGTGCCTGAAGCGCGTCGATCAAGGCATCGATGCCGTCGCGGCCGGGTTGGGCACGCAAGGCACAGAGATTGGCACGCGAATGCAGCGCGCGATTGACGTCGATATCGAGACCATGCTCGCGGAGCGCCTTGGCGATTTCGCCGGCATCACGCGCCGAGAGCACACTGGCGGGTCCGCGCAGCGCGCCGGCGGCGGTTTGCCAGAAGAAAGCATCGCGTGCGGGCGAGGGCTGCGCGTACACCACGTGTGCGCGGCCGCTGGCCAGCGTGCCGAGCGCCGGCGCCAGCCCTTCGATCGCGAGCAGCGTGCGCGCCTGCAGCCGCGCCAGCAGCGGCTTGCGGGAGGGGCGGGGGGCAGAGTGTTCGACGTCGTTCATGACAGAACCCGATAGCTCAGTATGTCGCTCAGTAAGTCGCTCAGTAAGTCGAATAGGGCCGCACTGGCGCGGGCGGGTACGGCACCGGGTCTTTCCGCTTGTCGAACAGATACCGGAGCCAGGCCATGGCACGGTTCGGCGCGTAGTCGCGTGACCGGTCGATCGAGAATGCCGCGCCAACCACCCAGTGCGGCGCGAGCGTGTATTCGATCGTCGCGCCCAACGTGTAGCTGAAGCCACCGCCCGAACCGCCCTTGTAGATGGCGTTGCCGCTCATCGCCTGCAGGTCGGGGCGGGTCGGGAAGTACGGCGCATCGTCCTCGTAGGTGAATGACCACCCTGCCGAGCCAAGGAAGCGCCACGACCACTTGTGATACCGCCCGGTCCAGTCCAGAGGGATGCCGAACGACACATAGCGTTGGGGGCTGTAGTAGCCGCCATGTCCAAACGTATAGAACCGCTGGTTGTCGGAGTAATGCCAGTAGTTGAGCACCAGACCGCTGGAGACCCTCTGGTCCCGCGCCATGTAGACGGGCACGTCGAAGCCGGTGCGCACGGTGATTTCGCGATTGGTCTTCACGTTGTCACCAGTGTAGAGGCCGGCGCCGACGTCGGCAAACAGGCCAATGCGTCCGACATCGCGCGCGTACCGCAAGTGGACGCCGTTGCGCACGATGCCGCCCCAGTGCTCCCCGGTGACCGGATCAACGGCCCCCGCGTACGAGATCAGCGAACTTGTCACGGCCCGCCGCGAGATGTCCGCGCTGAACGACGAAACGCCGAGGTCGGCGCGATAGCGGAAGCCGCCAACCACGTTCTGCTCGGTGAAGCCAAGCGGCGTGGTGCCGATATCGGCGCGCCAGCTGTTGTATGCGCCATCGTATTCGTAGCCGGCGGCCAGGGCCACACCCTTGTCGGTCTGGCCGATCGGCCCGAGCCCGGCGTTGCCGAGCGCTGGGATCTTGCCGAAGGGCAGGTCGCTGACCGATCGGCTGGCCTGCAGCGTACCCGCATCGAGCAGCACGGTATCTGCATGGAAAAAGTAGTGGCCTGTATAGCCATTCGGAATCCGCACATAGAGCGGAATCTCGGTGGCGTTCAGCTTGGAGATGCCGTCGTCGCCGGATTTGTTCGACTGCAACACGGCCGTTGCCACTTCGCCCTGGCGACGTGCCTCCAGGCCCGCCAGCGCGCGCTGCGCGGGCGTGCCCTCGGGGCCCGGCAGCACGCTTTCGCGTTGCTCGAGCCCGAGCGCGGTGCGATAGATTTCAGCCGCATCGTTGTAATCACCGCGCGACTGGGCGATGCGGCCACGCTGCACGGTGATGTCGGCGCGGTTCGGGAAGCGGGCGTCGAGCGCATCGACGACGGCATCCGCTTCGTCCTCGCGCCGCAGCGCAGTGAAGCGCCGCGCCACCGAGAGGCGTGTGTCGATATCGTCGTCGGGCGCTTCGGCCAGCACCGTGCGCACGATGTCGAGCGCCTCGTCGGTGCGGCCCATGCGTTCGTACTGCCGCGCCAGCGTCAGTTGCGCGCCGGCGTCGTGCGGATCGGTGGCCAACACCTGACGCGCCGCATCGGCTGCGCCCTTGAAGTCGCCATGGGCCTCGCGCAGGTCCGCGAGCTCCAGCAGCCAGCGACGGTCGCGTTGCTGTGCTTCTGGCACGGCGTACAGGGTGTCGTGCGCGCCGTTGAAGTCGCCTTCGGCGATGCGCCGATCGGTCTCGCGGATGGCCAGTCGCAGTGACTGGTCGGCGAAGCTGGCACGTTGTTCGTCGGTGATGCCGGGCAGGGCGGTCGAATCGGCGATCCACTGGCGCAATGCCTCGTCGCGATCGGCCGCCGCCAGCAATTCGCCATAGCGCAGGCGGATGTCGAGATGCGGGTCCTCCGGGTGCGCGGCCAGCCAGTCGCTGACCAGATGCAAACCGGTCTCCGGCTCGCCGAGCGCGATCCATTCGCGTCCGATCGACGCCAGCATGTGCGGATCGTTCTGGGCCTCCTGCGCGGCCTGACGCAACAGGGCACGTGCCTCGTCGTCGTGTCCCTCGGCAACGCGCAGCCGGGCTTCGCGGAGCAAGCGCTGGGCGGCCAGGTTATGTCCGAGGTTCCTCATCCCTTCCGAGCGCTCGGCATCCGGCACGGCGGCCAGCACCGTAGTGGCCGCGTCGATGTCGTCCACGCTGTTCAGGTAGAGCGCCGTCGCATAGCGCATCTCGCTTGTCGGCGCAGCCTTGAGACCGTCGTCCATGACGGTGCGGCCTAGCGCGGGTAGTCCCAGATCGCGATAGAGGCGGGCCAGCGTGAAGCGTGTCCAGGCGTCGTCGGGCTGCAGCCGAACCGAAGCCTCCAGGTTGGCGATGGCGGGGCTGCGCTTCTGCTGCGCCAGCAGCCGTTCCGCCTGCACCGATAGCAGGTCGGCACGCATCGCGCGCATCTCGCGCTCGGAACCTTTCATGCGCGGCTCGATGCCGGCGATCAGCGGATCGATTTCGGCATCGCGATGTTCCTTCTGCAGGAGTTCGACCAGCGAGCGCAGCGCGCCCATGTCGGGTTTGGGGCGGGCCAGCATCTTGCGCAGCAGCGCCTCGGCTTCCGCATCCTTGTTCTGCGCGATCAGCGCGTCGGCCAGGATGCCTTCCGCACTGTCGTTGCCAGGCTGCTGCGCCAGTGCCTTGCGCGCCAGCGCTTCCGCTTCGGCCGGCTTGCCTTGCTTGTTCGCGTCGCGTGCCTTGGAGATCATGCCCCAGAACGTCGCCGTGGCCATCAGGCTGCGCCATTTGTTGCTCGGGTCGAGCTGCTGCGCACGTGCGAACAGTTCGCGTGCCTCGTCGTGCCGGCCTTCGCGCAGGCGCACGAGTCCGAGCCCGCCCACCACTTCGGCATCGTTCCGCCGCTTTTGATACGCCTTCTGCAGGGCGATGTCCGCCTCACTGAGCTGGCCACGCTCGAGCTGTGCCAGCCCGCGTTGCCGGGCCTGATAGGCGGGGTCGGCCTGCAGACGCTTCTGCTCCTCTACCTTCTTGCCGAGATCGGCGAGCGTCTGCCGCGCGGCGTCATCGTCGGGTACTTCCTTCAGGTAGCGCTCGAACCAGACGTAGTAGGCCGGGTCGTCATTCACGCGGTAGAGCGTGCGCCGCCAGATGTCGAGCGCGGTCTTGCGGTCGCCATCGGGGCGCTGCGTGATGCGGTAGAGGATGCCGATGCCTTCCTGGCGGGTGCCGGCGCGGTCGGTCAGCAGATCGCCCAGTGCGAGCTGCAGTGCCATGTCGTTGGGGTTCTGGCGCGTGCGGCTGCGGAGTTCGCTGATGGCCCGTGTGCGGCCATCCGGCGTGCCTGAGAGGATGCGGTAGTAGTCACGTGCCAGATCGCCGCTGGGCGCGCCGCGCGGGAACAGCAACAGCAGCCGCTTCACGGCTTCCTCGTCCTTGCCCGATCGCGACAGCAACCGGATGGTGGCCATCTCGCGCTTGTCGCGCGTGGCGATCCGATAGGCGTCATCGAGTTCGAGCGTCGCGGCGCTGCCCGGCGCGGTCTGGCGCAGCTTGGCCAGCAGCTTGCCGGCTTCGGCGGGGCGGTTCGAACGGATCTCGATCAGGCCCATCAGCTTTAGCGCCTCGGGCTGGTTCGGATCGATCAGCAGTGCCTTTTCCAGGATGCCGCGCGCCATATCGGTGCGGTTCTTTGCCTCCCACATTTTGGCAGCGGCAAGCAACTGCGCCATCTGCGCGGATGTGGCAGGCGGCGACACACCTGCCGCTGGGGCAGGATCGGCCGCGAAGGCCGGCAAGGCGGAACTGGCCAGCAACAGCGCCAGCGCGGGAGCTAGCGCGTGGCGGGGCATGTGGATTTCCAGGCCGGCACCAGGGTGCCGTCCGCTTCGAAGCGGAAATGTCCGTCAAGATGGCCCAGGCCGAACAGCGCCAGCACCTGGCTGTAGTAGCCGGCGGGCTTCTGCGCGGCCAGGTCGCGGGCGCGCTGCGCCTGCGCGCGCGCGTCATCGGTCTGTCCCAGGGCGGCAAGGTAGGGCGCGATGGCTGCCGAGAAGCCACCGTTGCCGCTGTTCGGCCCGAACGTGCCCGACTGGGTATCGACCCGCTCGGGCGGATACCCCTGCTTGCGGACGTAATCGGCCATCGGGCGGAACGCCTGGAGCACCGAAGTGCGCAGCGGATCGCGCGGCGCCATCATGCCGGCCCAGAGATAGACCCGGATCGCGTTGTATGAGCCGCCGGCCTGTGTCTGCGTGTCGGGCCGGAAGCCTCGCCCCTTGTGATACTCCACCCAGTCAGGCGAAAAGCCGCGCGGGGCCGTGTTCAGGATCAGCCGGGCCGAGGTGTCGACCAGCGTTTTCCAACTGCTGTCCTCGCCCGGCATGGCTGCCAGCCGCCGCATGACCTGCAATGGCACATAACTCGGGTTCAGGCGCCAGACATCGGGCGACGTGTGGAATCCAGTGGGCCCGGGCAGCAACGTGCGGCCGAGTCCGGGCAGCACCGCCGTTTCCTCGCGCAGGGCGCGGCGCGCCACCAGCGTTCCAAGCGCCGTGAAGCGGCGCTCGTTCCAGAGGCGGCCGGCTTCGAGCAGCGAGTAGGCAATCCACAGGTCCGCGTCCGATGCCGGATTGGCGTCGATGACACCCCAGGTGCCTGCGTGCTCGCCCTCGGTGCGCTTGCCCCAGATCCACGCGGGCAGATGGGCCGTCAGGTCGCCTTGCGCGAGGTTGTTCTCGGTCCAGGTCAGCAGCCTGTCGAAGGTAGCGCGGTCGTTGGCCACGAGCGCGAAGAACAGCGCATACGACTGGCCTTCGGAGACCGTCACCTGCTGGTCGGTGCTGTCGTCGATCACGCGGCCGTCCTGGCTGATCGTGCTGCGCCGGAAGGCATCCCAGTCGGGCCACGCGCAGGTGGCCGCGGCACTGGTCAACACCGTGCCGGCCAGCGTGCATACGACGGTAGCCCGCAACAGCCAGGCCATTGCCCGACGCATGTCAGCCTCCGTTGCGGCGTGCCGCCAGCCGGCTCAGCGCCCAGAACAGCGTCAGCGCCACGATCAGGCCGGCAATGATGCCCGCGATCGCCAGGAGCGCAGGATGCCCGGACAGGCGCATCCACAAGCGGCCATACCAGGGCAGGCTGCCGACGTAATACCGTTCGCCCAGGCGCAGGCCTTCCAGGTCCCGATGGTGGATCACGGTCAGGTCGCCGCGGATCTGCGCCACCCTGCCGGGGTCCTCGAGCACGTCGAGTACATCGCGCAGACGCTCGTCGGCCGTGGCCGTCAGCGCGACGATGCTGTGCTGCGCCTTGAACGGCGATTCGAAACCGATCAGCGCAGCCAACGGGCCATCGGCGGTCAGGATCGCGCGCCCGGCAGGCGAAACGTCGACGTCGTCGGTGCCGCTGAGCCAGTTCGACCATGCGTGCGAGCGTTGGTCGCGCAGCGTGATCTCGGTCTTGCCGCGCTCGATCATCAAGGGCAGCGACTTGCCCCAGCCGGTCAGGATCTGCGCCGCGCTGCCGGTACCGATGATGACGAGGTTCCGGTCCTTGACGGTGTCAATGGCCTTGGCAGCTGCCACGGCCACGCGTAGAGATGGCAGGCCGGTCCATTTGCCCATGTGGCCGAGCATGGTCAGTGCGGCTTCCTGGTCGATGGTGGTGGGTGCGTCGGGTACCACCACGGCGGTATCGGCCAGATCGGCCAGGCGCGTGAACGGATAGCCACTATTGGCGAAGAACGCCAGGTTGGGCAAGGCGGCGTAGTGCGCGAAGCCGCTGAAGTCGATCGACGAATCCGGGTCGACAGCCGCGCGCGCCACGTTGGTCGCCGTCGACGCGCACAGGCCGGTCTTCTGCGAGTCCATACTGAAGCGGAACTGCATCTGGTTGTTGCTGCCGACGCGGAACGCGGGGATCAGGATGTCGCTGCTGGCCGAGACGCTGCCGCCGGACAGCAGCGGCACGCTGACGAGGTTCTCGTCGCCCTGTGTGGTCAGCGGCTTGAGGCGATACGAGCGCACGAGCTGGTCGTTGATATCGACGCTGAGCACCGAATCGTTGTACGTCGAGGGCGCGGTGTAGCGGTACTTGATGCTGAGCGGCACGGAGCGGTCGTTCCAGCCGAACAGGTCGGCCGGCACGCGCAAATTAACGCGGATGGCATCCGGGCTGGCGCCGGCCACCTGGAGTTGCTGCGGATCGGTGACGAGTTCCTTGAACAGGACTGGGCGATCCACCGGGGCCCACGCTGGCGCGTCATAGGGCTGGCGCGGCTTGCCCAGGTCCACGGCCTGCACGCCGGTGCTGGCGCCAGCCATGGCGGCCTTGCCCAGTACCAGCGCATTGGCGGCCAGCTGCAATTCTTCCGGATTGCGCCCGGCCAGCACCAGCAGCTTGCGCGCGGGGTTTGCGGGGTTCGGCATGACGCGCACCGAGGCGCCTTCGATCTTGTCGATATGAAGGCCGTCCGGCATGGCGTTGGGCATGACCAGTGCGATCGCGTGCGCATCGCCGGGCGCGGTGCGCGACACCGGGAAGCGGAGCTCGCGATAGCTTGCCAGCGCGCCGAGCCAAGAAGCTACGACGCCAGCGGCGCGTAGCACGGCGGGATCAGTATTGGCCGGCAGCACGAACGGCACGGTGACGCGGTTGTTGTCGCGGCGGTCGAAGAACGGCGCGGGCAGCAACGCCAGGTTGTCTGGCAGCGTCACGCTGGCCTTGCTCAGCGTCAGCGTGGTGCTAGGACTGATGTCGGCCCACAGGCTTGAATGGAACGGGTCTTCGCAATGATCGAGCGTGTAATGCGCGATCATCTGCACGTTGATGCGGTTGAAGTCCGTGAAGTAGCGCGGGTCCAGATCCACTTCGCGCGTGACCTGTTGCCCGGCGTGTTCCTGATCCAGCGGAATCGTTGCCACCACCTCATCGTTGAGGCGAATCTTCAGGTGCGAGAGCGGGAAGACGAGCGCTGGCGAATAGGTGAAGACCAGCTTGAGCCGGGCCGCGGTGACCACTTCGTCGAGCCGGACCCCCACGTTCAGTGTGTGGTCCGGGTCCACGCCGCGCAGCGGAATCGGATAGTTGGCCCCCATCTGGGCGAGTGTCAGAACCTGGGCACGGGTGACGAGCGGAGAAGCCGCTGTCGCGCCCGGCGAGGGCGGGGGTGCTGCGGCGGGTGAAGAGGCCGCGACCTGGGCGGCCGACTGGCCGGGAATCGTCGAGATCAGGAAGGCCGTCGCCATGGCGGCAATCCGCGTGCAGCCACATCGCAGGCCTGACTCCAAATTCGTCATATAGGGCGCCCTGTAGGAGTGGCACGGCGAAGGCACGTGAACGCAATGCCGATGTCGCGCACTGAAGTTTCGCGTGACGAATATATCACGCTGTTTTTCGTCTGCTGCATGGCAATGCACGCTAGATCAATGAATTAAAAAATATTCAATACAGGCCGACTTTGTCGTTGAAATAGTTTTAGGCGCGCGTCTTTCCGAAGTCACATCGACGGAGGGGCGATGCCGCGACGACATGCCGAAATTGCATAAAGGCAGTCCGCGCCATGTGAAAGAATTCACTTCACGATCTTCCTTGCCCAAATACTGACCATGTCTGAAACAGTCGTTTTCCTGAATGGGGAACTGCTTCCCCTGTCCGAAGCCCGCGTGCCCGTGCTCGATCGCGGGTTCATCTTCGGTGACGGCATCTACGAGGTGATTCCGCTCTACAACGGCAAGCCGTTCCGTGGCGCTCAACATCTGGCGCGCCTGCAGCGCAGCCTTGCCTCCATCGGCATTCCCAACCCCTATTCGGAGACCGAATGGCTGGCGCTGATCGACCGTGTGGTCAAGGCCAATGGCCTGGGCGACCAGATGGTCTACATGCAGGTGACGCGCGGCGTGGCCAAGCGGGCCCACCCATTCCCGAAGGAAGTCACGCCGACCGTGCTGATCATGACCAACCCGATGGCCCTGCCGCCGGCGGCATCGGTGGAACAGGGTGTGGCCTGCGTGACGATGGAAGACCGCCGCTGGCTCAACTGCCAGATCAAGTCGACCTCGTTGCTCGGCAACGTGCTGGCCGCCCAGGTGGCCGCCGAGGCAGGCGTGACCGAGGCGATCCAGTTTCGCGATGGCAATTTGACCGAAGCGTCGTCGTCGAACGTCTGGTTGGTCAAGGATGGCCGCGTCTACGCGCCGCCCAAGGACAACCTGATCCTGGAAGGTATCCGCTATGGCCTGATGGAAGAGCTGTGCACGGCGATGGATATCCCGTTCGAGGCCCGCCGCATCACGCGCGACGAGGTGTTCGCCGCCGACGAAGTCCTGCTGTCGTCGGCCAGCAAGGAGCTGCTGCCGGTGGTGACGATCGACGGCAAGACCATCGGCGCGGGCAAGCCTGGCCCGGTGTTCCAGCGCCTGTTTGCGGCGTATCAGGCAGCCAAGTCCGCGCTATGACACGCGTCATGTCCCTGCGGTGGTCGCGTGCTAGGATGGCGCGCACGAACCACCGAAAGGAGGCTGCTCATGGCCAAGCGCGAGCGCAGCCGGCATGCCATCAAGGAAGAGGTGAGCCGGCGCATTCATCAGATCGATGAGGTTGCCGACGATGGCGCGCATATCCGGGTACCCGACCCCGAGCCGCACGAGCGCGACGCGTGGGGTCGTAACTGGGACATGGACTATTTCGGCAATGCGCGCGGATACGAGGCATCGATCCGCAGCGTGGTCGATGACGTACGCGACGAGTTCGATCTCGTCGACGATCCCGTAACAAGGGTGCCGAACCCGTTCGGCGACTGAGCGGGGGCGAAATCCCTAGTGCATCAACCCTGGCCAGGACGGCTGGGGTTGCCATCTCTCGATGGACGCGGCCGGCAGAGGCTGGGCGAACAGGAACCCCTGGCCTACGTGACAGCCCTGGTCGAGCAGGAACTGGCGCTGGAGCGCGCTGGTGACTCCCTCGGCCACCACGTTCAGATCCCGCGCGCGGCCAATCCGGATCACGGCCTCCACCAGGGTGCGCGTGGCCTCGCTGTTCTCCAGATCCACCAGGAAACTCCGGTCGAGCTTGATCTCGTCGACTGGCAATTGCATGAGCCGGCTCAGGCTCGAAAACCCCGTCCCGAAATCGTCGATCGACAGGCGCACGCCCAGCTTGCGCAGGGCTGCGATCGTGGCCTCCGCCTCGGAGGTGTGATCGAGGAACACGCTTTCCGTGATCTCGATGGTCAGTTCGCCGGCAGGCAGCGCGTGCGTTCGCAGGGCCTGCGTCACTACGTCCGGCAGCGCTGGGTCACGGATCGATAGCGGCGAGAGGTTGACGGAGATGGCCGGCACTGCGGCGCCGAGCCGTCGCCAGCGTGCCTGCTGCGCACATGCTTCGCGCACGGCCCAGTATCCGAGCGCCACGATCAATCCGGATTCTTCGGCCAGCGGCACGAACACCGTGGGCGCGATGTCGCCGCGATGCGGATGCGGCCAGCGCGCCAGCGCTTCCACCGCCCAAAGGTTGCCCGAAGCCAGATGGATCTGAGGCTGGTAGCGCATCTGCAACTGGCCGCTGCCGATGGCTTCGCGCAGTTCGGATTCGAGCATGCGCCGATCGCCAAGGCGGCGCGCCAGCACCGTGTCATACACACAGATCTGGTTGCCGAGGTCCGGGCCACTGCGCTTCCTGGCCTGGCAGACCGCAAGGTCGGCATGATGCAGCAGCGTTTCGCGGTCGCGTGCCTGCTCGGTCAACATGCTGATGCCGATGCTGGCCGAAGGCGAAAGGCTCAGGCCGTGCGCGACGGTAACCGGCGGATCGAGCGCGCGCAGCAGCTCATCGGCGATGGCCAGGGCCTCGTCACGTCCGTGGCCCGGAAGCAGTACGGCGAACTCGTCCCCCGACAGCCGGCCGACGGTGGCATCCCGCGCGTGTTCGGCAGTGGCGAACTGCAGCCTTGATGCCACTTCGATCAAGAAGCGGTCGCCGGCGCCGTGACCCTGCACGTCGTTGACGCGCTTGAAGTTGTTCAGGTTGATGAACAGCAGGGCGAGCGGGGTGCCATGGGCGTTGGCACGCGCCACGGCATCGTCGGCGCGGGACAGCAGCAACTGGCGATTCGGCAGGCCGGTCAGCGCGTCGTAGTACGCCAGGCGGTGGATGCGCTCCTGGGTCTGGTCGCGCACCAGCGCCAGCGCGCAGAGGTCGGCGGCCACTCCCACGAGGTTTTCGTGGAACCCGTCTGGCAAGCGTGGTTCATTGAAGCACAGCGCGAAGGTGCCCAGCACGCGCCCGTCGGCGGCACGCACGGGGGTGGACCAGGTGGCGGCCATACCGGCGGCAAGCGCCGTTTCGCGTAGCGTTTCGCAGCGCGGATCCTGAGCGATGTCGTCGACGGCCACGGCGTGGCCGAGAAAAGCCGCCGCACCGCAGGAGCCCGACTGCAGGCCGATCTGCAGGCTGTCGAATGCGGCAAGCAGTTCGGGGGCGGCAGATGGCATCGCCACCAGCCGCAAATGGCCGTTGGAGACGCGCATGACGGCGGCCTTCGTGCCCGGCGCCATTCTTTCCACGCGACGGCACAGATCATTCATGATCTGCGCCGTCGGCAGGTCGCGCGCCAGGGCGTCAAGCGTGCGGTGCTGGATCGATTCGCGTACCTTCGTTGCCGTGATGTCGGTCAGGACCCAGACCGTGTTGACCAGTCCGCCACGATGCGTCGACGCCATAATCGGACTGACCGCGACCGATAGCCAGCGCGGCTGCCCGCTCTTGTCGGGCACCAGTGCTTCATTGCGCAGCGGCAGGCCGGCCGCCAATGGCGCCAGCAACGAAGGGATCTGCTCCGGCCGCGCGTTGATCGGCATGAGCAGATCCTGCCAGCGGCGGCCTACGGCCTGATACCGTGCGTAGCCGAGCAGACGCGTGAAGCCACCGTTCAGGTGGCAGATCGTGCCGTGGGCGTCGGTGATCATGACCGGGTTTTCGGCGTGGTCGAGGCACAGCGAGAGCATACGCAGTCCCGGCGGGCTCAACGTGGCGCCGGGCTCATTGCCGGTGCTGCCGTCGTCATGCAGGAAGGCGGCGAACTGCTTCGCAGGCACTCCTGGATTGGAGGCGCCGTCCGTGCCGAAGGTGGTGATGTGCAGCCGCACATGACGCACGGTGCCATCTGCGCGTGCGATGGCGAGATTCTGACCGCTCTGGTCATTGGCCACGCGCAGATCGCCGAGCGCCAGGACGGACGCGCACTGGCCTAGCACGGTGGTTCGTTCCAGACCCCACAATGCCTCCGCTGCGGCATTGAAGAGGGTGATCTGGTTGCGTGCGTCGACCGCGACCACGGCATCGATCGCCTGTTCCAGCGCCTGGGTACGCATTATTTTTTGACTATCTCGTTCTTGTCGGGTGTTACGTGCGCGACCAGGTGTTGCCCAGTCTCTCCCCATCGACCTGATCGACTGATCGACTGATCGACGTGCGCACCACGCGAGTGTACGACCGTTCTACTGCGCCCGTGGGCAGGGTTTGTCCGGCCTTCTGTCGTTGGCCGATCCACCGCAAACCACGGCTGGGCGGGCCTGGGGATATGGGCAAAGGGCGAGAAAGGCGCTTTCGCTCTGGCCTGATTTTCTCGGTACGCCTGAATTAGAGTGTTTCTTCGGAACAGGGTCTATTCGACCGTGACAATGATCGCCACGCGGCGGTTCTCCGCGCGACCCAGCGCCGTGCCGTTGTCGGCGATGGGGCGGGTCTTGCCGAATCCGCGCACATCGAGATGATCGCGTGCGAATCCGCAGGTGAGCAACACGCGCGCCACAGCCTCGGCACGGCGCATGGAGAGCTGCTGGTTGTACTCGATCGTGCCGACGTTGTCGGTGTGGCCGTCCACGCGCAAGGCGTCGATGCCGGCATCCCGCAGCGTGCGTGCGACCCGGGCGAGGGCGTTCTGTTGCTCGGCCGAGACCGTGTCGTCGTCGAAGCCGAACAGCACCTTGTCCGGCATGACAAGCTCCCAGCCGTTGCCGGTCAGCATGAACCCCTGGTTCTTGAGCACGGCAATCTGCGCGGGTGTCAGCTTGTGGGCGGGGCTGGCGCAACCGGACAGCGCCAGCGCGCCCAGACCGGCCAGTGTGGTCAGCAGGAAAGCGCGACGGGGTCTGCTGGGCGCTCTCATGGTCGGCCTCTAGAGATGTGGCTCCGGTGGCGCGGACTCCGCGCTGTGCCACGTGGCGCCGGACTGGCGCTTGGCCCCGTACATCGCGGCATCGGCGGAATGGAGCAGCGCCGTGCCATTGCGGGCATGCAGCGGGTACACGGCCAGGCCGATGCTGAGTGGCGCGAAGATGGTGGTGCCATCCGCCAGACACACAGGGGTGGCCATGGCGTTGAGGATGTGCTCGGCGATGCGAACCGCGTCCTCGGGCGCGCGGAGGGCGTTGACCAGCACGGCGAACTCGTCGCCGCCTAGCCGCGCCACGCTGTCGCCTTCGCGCAGGCAGCCGCGCAGGCGCTGACCGACGGCGACGAGCACGGCATCGCCCGCCGCGTGGCCATAGCGGTCGTTGATTCCCTTGAAGTCGTCGCTGTCGAGATAGAGCACGGCGGCATATTGGTTGCGCGCCGCCGCAGTACGCACGGCGAGATCGAGCGCTTCAGTGAAGGCGGCGCGGTTGAGCAAGCCTGTCAGGCTGTCATGGCTGGCGCGGTGCGCCAGCGAACGGTTCTCGTGCTGAAGCTGGTTCTGCCAGGCCTCGAGTTCGTCCAGCAGGACGTTGAAGTCTTCGGACAGCGCATTCAGTTCCTCGATCCGCGCCGGCGGCATGCGCTGTCCAAACGCGCGTTCGGAACGCACCGCGTGGGCCACGCGCATCAGGTTGCGCAGGGGATCGACGACATCCTTGAGCATTCGGCGGGACATGTAGTGCGCCACCAGCGCCGTCAACAGCAGGCAGGCTCCCAGGCCCAGCGTGCCCTGCAGCAGGAAGTGCAGCAGCGCCACCGGATCGCCTGCCACGCGCACGCTGCCTACCTGCTGGGCTTCGTGGAGGATTGGCTGCTCGACGGCGCCCGATATCAGCAGGTCGCCGGCCACCCGGCGCAGCGCGGGGAATCGCTCGTGGCCGGGGCGCTGCCACACGGTCATCGGTTGGTGGTCGCGGTCGTACACGATGACCCGCGTCACGTCCTCGGATGCGGCGATCACGGAAAGCGCATCGGCCGCGGCGGCGGCGTCGCCGAACACGACCGGCGCTTCCACCGTATAGGCGATCGAGCGCGCCACCAGCCGGAGGTTGTGATCCGCATAGACGCGCAGCGCGGTCAGCCCGAGCGCGGTCAGCGAGATGCCGACCGTGAACACGGCGATCAGCGCCACGCCAAGGTGGATACGCCGCAGCGCGCGGTAGAGCGTCGGGCGCTGTGGCACGGCGTCGTCGGGGGCGGGGGGGCGGCCGGGCCAGTTCATGATGCGGGCGTCCTGCGGCGGCCGAGCTGGAGCACGCCGGGGTGGATATGAATCCCGCTGCGCGCGATGGCATCTAGATTGATCCGGAACGAGACTTGATTCTCACGGAATGCCAGGCAAAACATGCTGCCAACTTCACATTCGAAATCTTCCTCGACGATCACCAGCACGGGCTTTCCCACCAGATCCGTCGTCAGCTTCTTGCGGCGAGCATCGGTCATGGCCCCCATATAGAGTGCGTCGCACTCGGACGCGAGTGCGTCGGCAAGCGGATCGACAGGGCGTGCCTGGACCAGCCGGCCCGTGGATAGCGAGCCGCCTTCCATCAGCTTGCCACCGTAACGTGCATCCGTATCCACGCACAGCCGCAGCGTTTCGCGCTCGGCGGGCCAGCGCGCATAGCTCAACAGGCTCATCACCATGCGGGCCACGGCTTCGGGGCGTGAAGCCGGTGCGGCGGGGGCCGATACCGGGGCTGATGCAGGCGCTGCCGCGGCAACCGTGGAGGCGGCCACGGCTGCCGGCCATGTGCCGGGCGTGGCCAGCAGCAGAACCAGTGGCAGTGTCAGCGCGGAGCGCGGTCGGTGAGCGAAATTGGGCGTCAAGTACGGCAATTGGGGCGGCGGCTGGCAGTGGTGTCCGGCGGACATCTGGTCAAGTGTCGGCACCGTTACAGAAAACTGTAGCCACTCTGGCTTATCTCCGCACCGGGCCAGATGTCTTAGATATAAGAGGATGAGGGTGACGGAGGCGGCAGCCATCCATCCCGTGTGCTAGAGTTCCCGGACGCGTTTGTCTCGCTTGTTTCGACCGGAGGAGTCTCATGACGACCGAATCCAGACCGCAACTCAAGGCTTTCGTGCAGACCGCGCCGCAGGCCGGGCGCTATGTGTGGGTGATCTCGCTGGTGGATTTCGGCGGGCAGCAGATCCGGCGCACCATCGTGTCCGACGACACCTTCACAACATCCGACGCCGCCCGCGTGGCTGGTGACGCCGAACTCAAGGCGATGGCTGCGGACCACTAAGCGTTTCAGCTGGCTAGTGCAGCCTGAGTCGCGTGGTAATTTTCGGATACCCTTTCTTACATCACATTCCAGATAGCACCGATAGACTTCTTTCTATCGGTGCTAATTACAAAGAGAGGGTCCCTATGAAACGACAGCTTTTCGCGCGCGCCTTTGCTGGCGCGGTTCTGCTTGGCTCGGCAGCGGCGCTGGCGCCAGCCGCCATGGCGCAGGTCAGCATCAATATCGGCATTGGCGTTCCGCCACCGGCCCCGGTCTATGAAGTCGTGCCGCCTCCGCGTGTTGGCTACGTCTGGGCGCCCGGCTATTGGGACTGGGACGACCACGGTCACAAGCATGCATGGAAGAAGGGGCACTGGGTCAGCGAACGCCCCGGCTATGTTTATGAGCAGCCGCGCTGGGTTCGCGCCAGCAACGGCTGGGTGTTGCAGCCCGAGCGCTGGAACCGCGGGCCGGGCCGAGGCGATGACGATGATCAGGGCCACGGCCATGATCATGACCGCGGCCGTGGCGGCTATCACTGCCCGCCCGGACACGCCAAGAAGGGCGAGTGCTGAGGATTTATCCCGATTTGTCGCGCCTTGCGATGCGGTGACAGCGGCGCGTGATGCCATGCTAGGATGCCCGGGCCAGAAAATTTCCCGGAGATGCGGACATGTCCAAGCAGGTTTTCACGCGCGCGCAGTATCTCGATATTCTCAATGACAGTCTGCGCCGCCATCCAGGTTTCCAGCCCGGCATGGCGTTCGTTTTCCTGCCGCCGGGCGCCAGCGCCAGCCAGGCTTCGGGCGTGGGTTGCACCGGTCCGATGGAAGCGATGCCGATCTACTGCGAGATCGAGCGCGTGGCGTCGGGACTGATCGAGGTCGAGCCGGCGTAGTGGCCGGTGCGGCGACAATAGCGATAGGACAAAAGCAAAACAGGCACCCTGCGGGGTGCCTGTTTTGCTTTGTGGCGTGGCCTGCTTACGCCTCGTCTTCCTCGTCGTCGAGGAATTCGCGACGCAGCATCCAGTTGGCGATCGCTTCGTCGCAGACATTCTTGAGCTTGCCCTTGTCGGGCAGCTTGTCGAACAGCTGAAAGTTCACCAGCGCCATGCCGATATCGGTGATGTAGAACATGCGGTCCGGATCGTCGTGGTGGACGATGCGCCCGTCGATGCCCGAATCCTCACTGTCGGCGGGCATGTCCTCGAGTTCGACCACCCGGCACGTGAAGCGCGGGCTGCGGGTGTGGGTCAGATACTCGAATTCGTCGTGCATGACGTCGCCGCCCTTGTTGGCGATGACGGCGAAGCCCCAGATGAACCGGGGCATCGGCAGATCGGACAGATCGTCAATCTCGTCCATATCGTCCATGGTGTTCTCCCTGATGCGTTAACCGGCATTATCGCCCAAGTCCAGCACCATGAACGCAGGTATCGTCGATCAGCCGAGCATATAACCCCTGGCGAGCTTGCCGAAGTCCTCGAGTTCGCGTGCCTGCCAGGCCGAGTCGTGCGCAAGTTCTTCCGCCAGGATCGCCGCCACCCGGGGCGCGCCGTCCAGCGCCGCGCGGGCGTCCAGGAACAGCGCCCGATTGCGCCGCGCCAACACGTCCTCAACGCGTCGGGCCAGCTCGTAGCGCGCGGCAAAGCGGACGTGGGCCTCGGTCAGGCCGGAGGCGGGCACGAGCACGTTGTCCGCGCCCGGCATCGCCTGAACCAGGGGGAGGTCGGCGCCGTAGTAGCGGTCGGGCGATCCGGTGCCCGAGGGCGGCAGGTCATTGGGCATGTTGGTCGCGCCGTGCAGCGGCAGGTCGGCCGTGCGGCAGGGCGCGGCGCGCAGCAATTGCCGCTGGATCGCGGTTTCCATCACGTCCTCGGCCATCTTGCGATACGTGGTCCATTTACCGCCAGTGACCGTGATCAGTCCGGCTTTGGATACCAGGATCGTATGCTCGCGCGACAGCGACGCGGTGGAGGCTTCCCCGGTGGCCTTCACCAGCGGCCGCAGGCCCGCCCAGACGCTGGTCACGTCATCGCGGGTCGGGTCGCGGGCCAGGTAGCGCGCGGCCGTTTCCAGGATGAAGTCGACGTCATCGCTCGCAGCGCGGGGCTCCAGTGGCAGATCCTGGCGCGGGGTGTCGGTGGTGCCGACGATCGTGTGCCCGTTCCAGGGCACCAGGAACAGCACGCGGCCATCGTCGGTTTTCGGAATCAGGACTGCGCGATCGCCGGGCAGGAAGCTGCGCGGAATCGTCAGGTGAACGCCCTGGCTCGGCGCCACCATCCGCCGGGCCTGGCCGTCTTCCATCTGGCGCACGGCATCGACCCACACGCCGGTGGCGTTGATCACGCAATCCGCATGCAGGTGGAACGTCTCCCCACCGATCACATCTTGCGCCGTGACGCCGGTGATGACGCCGGTGATGACGCCGTTGGACTGCGAGAGTCCGCTCACGCGCACGTAGTTGACCGCGGTGCCGCCCACATCGAACAGCGTGCGCATCAACGCCATCGCCAGCCGCGCGTCATCGAACTGGCCGTCAAAATACAGATTGCCGCCGCGCAGCGGACGCCCGCCCACGTGCTCGGCCAGGGTTGGCGCGGCCTCGAGCGTTTCGCGATGGCTGAGCCAGCGGCTGCCGGAAAGGTTCAGGCCGCCTGCCAGCATGTCATAGAGCTTCAGGCCGATCCCGTAGAACGGCTGGTCGAACATCTGGTAGGCCGGCACGACGAAGCCGAGCGGCCAGACCACGTGCGGTGCGTTGCGCGCGAGCAGGCCGCGTTCGTGCAGGGCCTCGCGCACCAGGCTGATGTTGCCTTGCGCCAGGTAGCGAACGCCGCCATGCACGAGCTTGGTGGCCTTGCTCGACGTGCCCTTGGCGAAGTCGGCGGCTTCGAGCAGCAGCGTGCGGTAGCCGCGCGAAGCAGCATCGAGCGCGGTGCCCAGCCCCGTGGCGCCGCCGCCGATGACGATCACATCCCAGCGTGGCTCGCGCGCGAGCGTCTGAAGCAGGGTGTCGCGGGAGGGAGGGGCGACCGGAGTGACGGAAGTTTGCATGGGAAATTCGAATCTGGGTTCAGCGTGCGGCGTCATCGGACTCGCGAGCCCAGTCGCGGGCGCGGTCGACGGCGCGGTGCCAACGCGCGATGCGGCGCTCGCGTTCGTCGGCGGACAGCTTTGGCTCGAAGCGTTGCTCCACCTGCCACTGCCGCGTGATTTCTTCGGGGTCGGTCCAGTAGCCGGTTGCCAGCCCGGCGAGGTATGCCGCGCCTAGCGCGGTGGTTTCGGTCACGCGCGGCCGGACCACGGCGGTGCCGAGCAAGTCAGCCTGCATCTGCATCAGCAGGTCGCTGCGCGAGGCGCCGCCATCGACCCGGAGTTCGGCCAGCGAGATGCCGGCGTCCTTCTGCATGGCGTCGAGCACATCCACGCTTTGCAGCGCGATGGATTCGAGCGCGGCCCGGGCGATGTGCGGCCCGCCGGTACCGCGCGTGATGCCGACCAGCGTGCCGCGTGCGAAGGGATCCCAGTGCGGCGCGCCGAGGCCGGCGAATGCCGGCACCAGCACCACGCCGCCGGTGTCGGTGCACTGGCGGGCCAGCGGCTCCACCTCGGGGGCGCTGTGGATCAGTTTGAGACCGTCGCGCAGCCACTGGATCGTCGCGCCGCCCATGAATACGCCGCCTTCCAGGCAGTACTGGGTATTGCCGCCGATCTGCCAGCCGATGGTCGTGATCAGCCGGTTGCGCGATGTCACGGGCTTTTCGCCGGTGTTCATCAGGATGAAGCATCCGGTGCCATAGGTGTTCTTGGCCATGCCCGGCCGCAGGCACGCCTGGCCAAACGTGGCGGCCTGCTGGTCGCCGGCGATGCCGGCAATCGGAATCTCCACGCCGAACAGCCGTGCCGACGCGCGCGCGACCTCGCCGCTTGACGGCGCCACTTCCGGCAGCAGGTTGCGTGGAATATCCAGCAGGCCCAGGAGCTCATCGTCCCAGCGGAAATCGTGGATGTTGAACAACATCGTGCGCGAAGCATTGGAAACGTCGGTGACGTGCCGCGCGCCATCGGTCAACTGCCAGATCAGCCAGCTATCGACGGTGCCGAAGGCCAGCTCGCCGCGCTCGGCGCGTGCGCGGGCGCCCTCGTAGTTGTCGAGCATCCAGCGCAGTTTGGTGCCGGAGAAATAGGCGTCGACGATCAGTCCGGTCTTGCGCTGGAATGTCTCCGCGTGGCCCGCTGCCTGCAGGTCCTCGCACATCGGCGCGGTGCGGCGGTCTTGCCAGACCAGCGCGCGCCCCACCGGCTCGCCGGTCTTGCGATCCCACAGCACCGTGGTTTCGCGCTGGTTCGTGATGCCGATGGCGGCAATCTGCGTGCCGCTGACGCCCGCGTCGCCCAGTACCTCGTGCGCCACGGCCAGTTGCGACTGCCAGATCTCGTAGGGGTCGTGCTCGACGTGGCCGGGATGCGGATAATATTGCCGAAACTCACGCTGGGCGATGCGTACGACATTGCCCAGGTGATCGAACAGGATGGCGCGCGAACTACTGGTGCCCTGATCCAGGGCCAGCACGTACTGCGGCTGATGAGAGGTCGTGGATGTCATGCGTTCCATCCGGATGTGTTGAATTGAATAGCCATGGCCGAAACAGCTTCCCGCCCCGCCGATCCAGCCGATATCGTTAGCGTAGTCACTGCCGGCGTTGCCGCGCGCAGTCCCTTTGATCCCGCTGCCCACCTACGCCTGATGGTCGATGGGCGGCACGTGGGCTGGCTGCCGCGCAAGCACGCAGGCATCCTCGCGGGGTTTGATGGTGTGCTGGGCCAGCCCGACGGGCAGGGCGCCATCACGCTGCTGCCCGGATGTACCACGGTGCCCGCGCGCAATGCGGCGCTGTCGATGCTGGCCACCCAACTGGCCGATGCCGGCCATGTGCGCGGCTGGCGCAACGAGCTGTTCGCGGTGACGCCGGCGCTGGAAGCCGAGCCGCTGGCCGTGATCGAGCGTGCGGCAGCCCGCTTCCTGGGGCTGCTGACGTTCGCGTCGCACATGAACGGGATCGTGGCCGGCCAGCGGGCGCTATGGATATCGCGCCGCAGCCCGCGCAAGGCGGTGGACCCGGGCATGTGGGACAACCTCGTAGCCGGTGGCATGCCGGCCGGCAGTGATCCGCTGGAAACACTGGTGCGCGAATGCGACGAGGAATCGGGGATTCCGCCCACTCTGGCTACCCAGGCCGAGGCCCACGGGGTGATCGATGTGCTACGTGAAATCCCCGAAGGCGTGCAGTGGGAGCGTGTGTATGCATATGACCTCGTGCTGCCCGCCGACTTCGTTCCCCATAACCGCGACGGCGAAGTGGCCGAGCACCGCCATATCGATCCGGAGGCATTGCTTGCTATCATGGCGGATTGCGCCCTGACCGTCGATGCCACGCTGGTGACGCTGGATGCCCTCTGCCGACGCGGCTGGGCCGGTGTCCAGCCCTGAATCGAGGCTTTCACGGTTCCGGCCCGCTCAATTCCGAATCGCATACGATGAGTTCCACCGGATTTATCCTCACGCTTTCCTGCCCGGACCAGCCGGGCATCGTTCACGCCGTATCCGGCCTGCTGTTCCAGCACGGCTGCAATATCGTTGACTCCGACCAGTACGGTGACGCCTTCGCCGGCCGATTCTTCATGCGCGTGCATTTCAGCGCCGCGCCGGGCGGCCCGGATCTGGCCGAGCTTCGTGCCGCGTTTGCCCCCGTGGGCGACCAGTTCGGCATGCAGTGGGAGGTCCACGACGCGACCGTGAAGCCGCGCGTGATGATCATGGTGTCGAAGATTGGCCACTGCCTGAACGACCTGCTGTTCCGCGCCAAGGTTGGCGGTCTGCCGGTGGAGATCGCGGCGATTGTCTCGAATCATCGTGACTTCTATCAGCTCGCCGCGTCCTACGACGTGCCGTTCTTCCATCTGCCGCTGATGAACGCATCGGCGGAGCAGAAGGCCGCGCAGGAAGCGCGCGTGTTCGAAGTCGTGCGCGAGCAGAATATCGACCTGGTCGTGCTGGCCCGCTACATGCAGGTGCTGTCCGATGACCTGTGCCGCAAGCTCCAGGGCCGCGCGATCAACATCCACCATTCGTTCCTGCCGAGCTTCAAGGGTGCCAAGCCTTACTACCAGGCGCATGACCGCGGCGTGAAGCTGATTGGCGCGACGGCCCACTACGTGACTGCCGATCTCGACGAAGGCCCGATCATCGAACAGGAGATCGAGCGCGTGGACCACAGCATGGATCCGGAGCAACTGACCGCTGTGGGTCGCGACGTCGAATGCGTGGCGCTGGCCCGCGCCGTCAAGTGGCATGCGGAACATCGGATTCTGCTGAACGGCCACAAGACGGTGGTGTTCAAGTAAGGACCGGAAACCGCAATGGTTTCCGCCCCTCTCCCGAACGGGGGAGGGGGGCGGTGAAGAGGGCATGCGGTTCAATTTGCGACCCGTCCTGGCTGCTACTACCCCAACGCCTTCTCCCAGAACCCCTTTCCCACAAGCGTGAGAAGGGAGCGCGAGACGTGAGCCCACCTCACTCCTGATCCGCGACCACACATTCCACCCCGCTTTCCTGCAGCATCGTGTCGAAAGGCGCGGGTAACGGCTCGTCCGTGAATAGCCGGTCGATGCTCGCGAGCGGCGCCAGTTCCACCATGGCTCGCCGGTTGAACTTGCTGGCGTCGGCCGCCAGCCAGATTTCGCGCGAGTGTTCCATGATCGTGCGAGACACCTTTACCTCGCGAAAATCATAGTCGCGCAGCGAGCCGTCGGCCTCGATGCCCGAGATGCCGATCAGGCCGATATCCACCTTGAATTGCCGGATAAATTCCACCGTAGCCTCGCCAACGATGCCGCGGTCGCGCGAACGCAGCACGCCACCGGCGACGATGACCTCGCAGTCGGGGTTGTCGGCCAGGATATTGGCCACATTCAGGTTATTCGTAATCACCCGCAAGCCTCGGTGATGGATCAGCGCGCGCGCCACTTCCTCCACCGTGGTGCCGATGTTCAGGATCAGCGAGCAGCCTTCCGGCACGGCAGCCGCCACCGCGCGCGCGATGCGCGCCTTGCCCTCCGCGTTCAGCACCTGGCGTTGCCGGTAGGCAATGTTCTCGGTGGTCGATCCCTCTACCCGTACCCCGCCATGAAACCGGGCCAGCATGCCGTTCTCGGCCAGCAGGTTGACGTCCCGGCGCACCGTTTGCAGGGTCACGCCGAACTTGCGCGCGAGTTCGTCGATAGAGGCAAAGCCCTGCGTGCGGACTTCCTCGAGGAGTGCGGTCTGGCGTGGATTGAGCGTCATGTCCGGCATTCTAGTTCAAACAGAAACGAAAACAAATGATGCGGCGCAGTATTGTTTTGTGTTCGTTTTTGAGCTAAAACGAGCGGGTTGCTATGAAAAGTGCGCTTCAGCCGCAGGTTTTCGAAGTGGCTGAGCTGTCACAAGAAGAATATTGGAGACTGGATGCAGCTCAGCCTGGAAGGCATTGCGCAGCACGTGGGATCGCAAGCCTATCTTTACCCGATGTCGCTGGCGCCCGTGCCTGGCGCCGTCACGATCCTGCTGGGAACGACCCAGGCGGGCAAGACATCGCTGATGCGGGTCATGGCGGGGCTGGACAAGCCCACCGCGGGCCGCGTGCTGGTAGACGGCGCCGACGTGACCGGCGTGCCGGTGCGGGAACGCAACGTGTCGATGGTCTATCAGCAGTTCATCAACTACCCGTCGCTGCGCGTCTTCGACAACATTGCATCGCCGTTGCGGCTGCGCCGGGATCGCCAGGCCGACGTCGACGCGCGTGTTCGCTCGCTGGCGGGGCGCCTGCACATCGAGCATCTGCTCGACCGGTATCCCTCGGAGCTATCTGGTGGCCAGCAGCAGCGTGTGGCCCTGGCCCGTGCGCTGGCCAAGAATGCGCCGCTGATGCTGCTCGATGAGCCGCTGGTCAACCTCGACTACAAGCTGCGCGAGGAACTGCGCGAGGAACTGACGCAACTCTTCGCGCAGGGCGATGCCACCGTGATTTACGCCACTACCGAGCCGGCCGAAGCGCTGCTGCTCGGTGGCCATACCGCAGTGCTCGATGCTGGTGAGTTGCTCCAATATGGCCCGACGCCGGAGGTGTTCCACTATCCGGCGTCACTGCGCGTGGCGCGCGCCTTCAGCGATCCACCGATGAATCTTCTCGAAGGTGCGCTGGCGCATGGCCGCGTCGTGCTGGCCGGCAACATTTCCATCCCGATGCCGGACGTGGCTCATACCGATGGGCCGGTAACGGTGGGCGTGCGTGCTGGCGCGCTGCGGCTCGACGCCGTGCCACAGGCCGTGGCCGTGCCGGGCAGAGTGGCGCTGGCCGAACTGTCGGGTTCGGATACGTTCGTGCATGTCGATACACCCGCCGGCAATCTGGTGGCCCAGCTTACCGGTGTGCGCGATCTCGAACTGGGCGCGCAGTTGTCGCTCCATATCGAGCCAGCCCAGATCTACCTGTTCAACGCGGACGGCGACCGCATACACGCGCCGCGCCGTCCAGGCATGTCGCCGGCGTCGGCGGGCCCGGTCACCGCGATCACCGAGTCGGGAGCCTGATATGGCACGTATCGATCTCGATCTCGCGCACGCCTATGTCGCCAATCCGCAGAAGGATGAGGACTACGCGCTGCTGCCACTACATTTCACGTTCGAGGATGGCGGCGCCTACGCGCTGCTGGGCCCGTCAGGCTGCGGCAAGACTACGCTGCTGAACTGCATCTCGGGTCTGCTGCGTCCTTCGCAAGGCACGATCAGCTTCGATGGCAAGGACGTGACTGGCGATTCGCCGCAGGCACGCAATATCGCCCAGGTATTCCAGTTCCCGGTGATCTACGACACGATGACGGTCGGCGAGAACCTCGCGTTCCCACTGCGCAATCGCGGTGTACCGGCCGCGCAGGTCAAGGAGCGGGTGGGGCGCGTGGCCGAAATGCTCGACCTTTCGGCGTCGCTGGACCGCCGCGCCAGCGGGCTGGCTGCCGACGCGAAGCAGAAGATCTCGCTGGGTCGTGGTCTGGTGCGGCAGGACGTATCGGCGATCCTGTTCGACGAGCCGCTGACCGTGATTGACCCGCACCTGAAATGGCAACTCCGTCGCAAGCTCAAGGAGATCCACCACGAATTTCGCCTGACGCTGATCTACGTGACCCATGACCAGACCGAGGCACTGACCTTTGCCGATCAGGTTGTGGTCATGTCGCGTGGAAAGGCTGTGCAGGTGGGCTCGGCCGATGCATTGTTCGAGCGGCCCGCGCACACCTTCGTGGGGCACTTCATCGGCTCGCCCGGCATGAATTTCCTGCCGGGCCAATGGCGCGATGGCGGCATCGAGATGGCGGGGCGGCGCTACGCGCCCGACCTGTCGCCAGATGTGGCAGCGAGGCTGCAGGCTGCCGGCACCTTCAAGGTCGGCGTGCGTCCGGAGTACCTGAAGCTGGCAGCCGGCAACGATCCGCAAGCGCTGCCCGTGCGCGTGGAGCGCGCGCAGGATATCGGCACGTACTGGCTGGTGTCCTCGACGGTAGACCACGGCGAAGCCGCGACCCTGCGCGCGCGGCTGGGAACCGAGGCCGCGCATCTGCGTGCTGGCGATACCGCGTGGTTGTCAGTGTTCAACCGGCATACCTGCTTCTACGTCAACGAGGAACTGGTCCAATGAAGCCCGTCAACCAGAAGGCCTGGCTGCTGGTGCTGCCAGTGGTGCTGTGCGTGGCGTTCTCGGCCATCCTGCCATTGATGACAATCGTCAATTACTCGGTGCAGGACATCATCTCGCCCGATCGGCGGGTGTTCGTCGGTACTGAATGGTTCCGCACCGTGCTGCGAGACGAGGAACTGCATGGTGCGCTGTTCCGTCAGCTTGGTTTCTCGCTGGCCGTGCTGTGCGTGGAGATTCCGCTCGGCATCCTGCTGGCGCTGTCGATGCCGGCCAAGGGCTGGAAGGCATCGGCAACGCTGGTCATCATCGCGCTGTCGCTGCTGATTCCCTGGAACGTGGTCGGCACGATCTGGCAGATCTTCGGCCGTACCGATATCGGCCTGCTCGGGGCCGCGCTCGACGGGCTAGGCTTCGCCTACAACTACACCGGTAGCGCGTTCGACGCCTGGGTTACCGTGCTCGTCATGGACGTGTGGCACTGGACACCCCTGGTGGCATTGCTCTGCTACGCGGGGCTGCGGGCCATCCCGGATGCCTACTACCAGGCGGCGCAGATCGACGGCGCATCGCGCTTCGCGGTGTTTCGCTTCATCCAGTTGCCGAAGCTGCGCGGTGTGCTGATGATCGCGGTGCTGCTGCGCTTCATGGACAGCTTCATGATCTACACGGAGCCGTTCGTGCTGACCGGCGGCGGCCCGGGCAACGCCACCACGTTCCTGTCGCAATACCTGACGCAGAAGGCGGTGGGCCAGTTTGATCTGGGGCCGGCCGCGGCGTTCTCGATCATCTACTTCCTGATCATCCTGCTGACCTGCTTCATCCTCTACAACTGGATGCAACGCGCCGGCACGGCGGGCGCCGAGGAGATTCCAAATGGCTGAGCACGTGCTTCCGGGCCAGCGCGCCAGTTGGTGGCGGCCTGTATTCCTGACCACCTACCTGTTGTTCGCGATCGTGCCGATCTACTGGATGGTGAACATGTCGTTCAAGACCAACGAGGAGATCGTCTCGACACTCTCGCTCTGGCCGGCATCGTTCACGCTCGAGCACTACGTGACGATCTTCACCGACGCGTCTTGGTACTCGGGCTACATCAACTCGATGATCTACGTGGTCCTGAACACGGTGATATCGATCAGCGTGGCGCTCCCGGCCGCCTACGCGTTCTCGCGCTACCAGTTCATCGGCGACAAGCACGTGTTTTTCTGGCTGCTGACCAACCGCATGACGCCGCCCGCGGTGTTCCTGTTGCCGTTCTTCCAGCTCTACACGACGATCGGCCTGATGGATACACACCTTGGCGTGGCGCTGGCGCATCTGGTGTTCAACGTGCCGCTTGCGGTGTGGATCCTGGAGGGTTTCATGTCGGGCGTGCCACGCGAGATTGACGAGACCGCCTACGTTGACGGCTACTCGTTCCCGCGTTTCTTCCTGACGATCTTCCTGCCGCTGATCAAGGCCGGCGTGGGCGTGGCGGCGTTCTTCTGCTTCATGTTCAGCTGGGTGGAACTGCTGCTGGCGCGGACGCTGACGTCCGTCAACGCCAAGCCGATCGTTGCGACGATGACGCGCACGGTGTCGGCGTCCGGCATGGACTGGGGCGTGCTGGCCGCGGCCGGCGTGCTGACCATCGTGCCGGGCGCCATCGTGATCTGGTTTGTGCGGCACTACATCGCGAAAGGCTTCGCGATGGGCCGCGTTTAAGGGAGGCACCGATGCTGAGCTGGATGGTATGGACCACGCCCGTGGCCGTGTTCTTTGCCGCGGTAGTGGTGATGCTGATCGGCATGACGATCTGGGAAACCCGTACGCCGACGGTGATGCGCAAGGGCTTCCTGCCGATCGCCACCACGCGTGGCGACCGCCTGTTCATCGGGCTGATGTGCGCGGCGTGGGTCAACCTTGCATGGGTGGGACTGGGCGAAAAGATCCAGAGCTGGCTGCAACTGGCCGAAGAACCATCGATATGGATCAGCGCGGGCGTCTCTGCTCTGGTGCTGCTGCTGATCATGCGCCGGGGCTAGTGTTCCGGCGCAACGCGGATTTTGCTGATGTGGGCTGCGAGATCTTGTCCCTTCCCCAGGGCCGCAACCCAATTACAGAGAGCCGGGGAAGGGGTTCATGAGGAGACACAGATGAAAGAGCGCGTGAAGTTGGGGATGTCGGCCCTGGCCTTTGCGGCCGCGCTGGCTTGCGGTCATGCGGCCTGGGCCGACGAGGCCTCCGCGAAGAAGTGGGTAGACAACGAGTTCCAGCCGTCGTCGCTGTCCAAGGACAAGCAGATGGCGGAAATGAAGTGGTTCATGGACGCCGCCGCCAAGCTCAAGGCGAAGGGTGTCACCCAGATCAACGTGGTGTCCGAAACCATTACCACGCACGAGTACGAATCCAAGACGCTGGCCAAGGCCTTCGAGGAAATCACCGGCATCAAGGTCAACCACGACATCATCCAGGAAGGCGATGTCGTGGAAAAGCTGCAGACGTCGATGCAGTCCGGCAAGTCGATCTACGATGGCTGGATCTCTGACTCGGATCTGATCGGCACGCACTATCGCTATGGCGCGATCCTGCCGCTGTCCGACTACATGACCGGCGTGGGCAAGGAGTACACGAACCCCGGCATCGACATCAAGGACTTCATCGGGACGAAGTTCACCACGGCGCCGGACGGCAAGCTCTACCAGCTGCCGGACCAGCAGTTCGCCAACCTGTACTGGTTCCGCGCCGACTGGTTCGCGCGCAAGGACCTGCAGGAGAAGTTCAAGGCCAAGTATGGCTATGACCTGGGCGTGCCGACCAACTGGTCCGCCTACGAGGACATCGCCAACTTCTTCACCAACGACGTGAAGGAACTGGACGGCAAGAAGGTGTTCGGCCACATGGACTATGGCAAGAAGGATCCGTCGCTCGGCTGGCGCTTCACCGATGCGTGGCTGTCGATGGCCGGATCGGCCGACAAGGGGCTGCCCAACGGTATGCCGGTGGACGAGTGGGGCATTCGCGTGGCCGAGGACAAGTGCACGCCGGTTGGCGCGTCGGTCTCGCGTGGCGGCGCCACGAACAGCCCGGCCGCGGTGTACGCGCTGACCAAGTACATCGACTGGATGAAGAAGTACGCGCCGCCGCAGGCCATGGGCATGACCTTCTCCGAGGCAGGCCCGGTGCCTGCCCAGGGCCAGGTGGCGCAGCAGATCTTCTGGTACACGGCGTTCACGGCCGACATGACCAAGAAGGGCCTGCCGGTGGTCAATGCCGATGGCTCGCCGAAGTGGCGCATGGCGCCGTCGCCGTACGGCCCGTACTGGAAGCAGGGGATGCAGAACGGCTACCAGGACGTCGGCTCGTGGACCTTCTTCAAGAACACCGATCCGAACCGCCTGGCTGCCGCCTGGCTCTACGCGCAGTTCGTGACGTCCAAGACGGTGTCGCTGAAGAAATCGCTGACCGGCCTGACCTTCATCCGCGACAGCGATATTCACCACGAGTACCTGACCAAGAACGCGGACAAGTATGGTGGCCTGATCGAGTTCTACCGCAGCCCCGCCCGCGTGGCCTGGACGCCGACTGGCAACAACGTGCCTGACTATCCGAAGCTGGCGCAACTGTGGTGGAAGAACGTGGCCACTGCGGTGACGGGCGAAAAGACGCCTCAGGTGGCGATGGATACCCTGGCCGAGGAGATGGACAACGTGATGGGCCGCCTGCAGCGCGCCGGCATGGCGAATTGCGCGCCGAAGCTCAATCCGAAGAGCGATCCGTCGAAGTGGCTGTCGTCGGAACATGCGCCGTGGAAGAAGCTGGACAACGAAAAACCAAAGGGCGAAACCATCGCCTATGACAAGCTGCTGCAGGCGTGGAAGGAAGGGCGCGTGCGCTGATTGTTGCTGAACGGGGTGTTCGGCTTGTAGGGAGGAACGGCGGCGCTGTTGCGTCGCCGTTTCGTTTTGTGCCGGATCTGTGCCAGTTTGGAACTTCCGCGTTGCACTCCGTATTCGACACCCTAAAGCCTCCCATGGCTATCTAGAATCGCTCGCAGTTGGATCTCATGGACAGAGGCAAAGATGAACGAATCCGAAAGCATTTTCAGACGGCGACAGCTCGCGGCCGAACTCGCCGACGAGCTGATGGGCGATTCACGGACGGGCATGGCGTGGTCGGGGTTGTTCCTGTCGGCGCCACGCCGCACGGGCAAGTCCACGTTTCTGCGGGAGGACCTTCAGCCGGCACTCGAGCGTCGTGGCGCACTGGTTCTGGTGGCGGATCTATGGAAAAACAACGATGTCGATCCTGGCGACGTGATCGTCGACGTCGTGCGCCGGGCACTGGCCGCGCATGAGGGAGTCGTTGCCAGAGCGGCGCGCGCCGTGGGGCTGGACCAGTTCGGATTCGGAGGCTTTTCTTTCTCCATAGACCGGGTGGGGCTCGGCAAGGGCATTGCCCTGTCCGATGCGCTGGCCGAACTGTCGGACAAGGTCCAGCGGCCCATTGCGCTGGTCATCGACGAAGCTCAGCAGTGCATGGCCACCCGGCGCGGCAACAACGCGATGTTCGCGCTCAAGGCGGCACGCGATGAACTGAACTTCGCCCATCACGGCCTGCGCATCATCGCCACGGGCTCCGATCACGTCAAGCTGCGCATGCTGCTTGGCTCGCGCGAGGCATTCTTCTGCGCGACGGAACGGATCTTTCCGGTGCTGGGGCGTGACTACATCGATTGGTTCCGGTCGCGGCACGGCTTTTCCGACGTACTGAACGCCGATGTCATGACGCATCTGTTCGCGCGTGCGGCGTATCGTCCCGAGCTATTCGAGTCCGCGGCGGTTGCGGCGGGCGGGGACGGCCTTGTCGGGGGCGATGCGGCAGCGGTGCTCGAACGGCGGATCGACGAACAGATGCGCGCTGTTCATGCGCCGGCCATGCGAACGCTGGAAGAACTGCCGCCGCTCGATGACGCGATCATCCGCGTCATGGCGACGAGCAAACAGATGTTCGCCGGATTCAGCGCGCCAACGATGCAAACCTATCGGCGAGTCATGAACGCCCTGTCAGGCGAGCCATCGTCGCGTCTCGACTATGCCGAGGTGGAGCGGGCGCTGGAAAGACTGGTGGTCCTGCGACTTGTCTGGCGCTCCGCATTGGGCCTGCATGTTCTCGAAGACCCAACGCTCGCCGAGGCGATGCGCCGGGCAGGGCTGCTTGACGTGGTCAGGCGCGTCTCTGGCAGAAAGCTGACCCTTGTTTCCGGAGCGGAGCACGACTTATCGGTTGCCTGAGGCGGGGCTGCGAATGGGGCGCGTCAGCTACGCGTGCGGAGCGATATCTGCGGCCTTGTTGGGGCCGGTCGCCGAGTAGCAGGCTTTGCCATGCCGCTTGGCGTCGTACAGGGCCATATCCGCCCGTATGAACAGTTCGCTGACGGATGCGCTCTGGCCTGATTGGTGGAGCGCGCTGCCGACGCTGCACGTCGAGACGAGTGTCTGGCCATCGATCGTGAACGGGCGTAGCGCCGCATGAACGACCGCATGTCCGATGCGTTCGACGATACTCGGCGTGGTGATGTGTTCGAGGATGATGGCGAACTCGTCGCCGCCAATTCGGGCCACAGCATCGCCGCTACGTACACAGGTGCGCAGTCGTTCGGCGAAAGCGACGAGCAGGCGGTCGCCGACTGGATGGCCGTAGCTGTCGTTGACCGCCTTGAAATCGTCGAGGTCCACCAGCAGCAGCGCGGCGCCGTGATCTGCCGAGTCCGCTCGCGCCATGGCTTCCTGCAGTCGCCGGTCGAAGCCCTTGCGATTCAGCAGGCCGGTCAGGTGGTCGGACAGCGTCTGGGCTTCAAGTGTGCGCAGCTTCAGGCGTTCGCCGGTCACATCGCGGGCGAACATGTGCAGGCCGGTGAGAACGTCCTGCGTATCGTTCCACGCTGGCTGGTAGGTGATCTCCCGAGCGGTGCCGTCGGACGTTTCTCGCGTGAAGGTCACGACTTCGCCAGTGCTTGCACGCTCGAGGTAGGGCTTGTTGGCGACGTAGTCTGGTGTGCCCCAGAGTTCTCGCACAGAAAGGCCCGTGATCTGGTCGGCCGGCAGACCATAGTGTCGCGCATAGGCCTGATTGACGAACGCGAACCGCTCGCTGGCATCGATGAAAGCGACGAACTCGGGAACATGATTGGCGATGGCCACGAAGCGCTTCTCGCTCGCTGCGGCGCTGTCGTTGGCGGCCTTGAGCGCCGCCTCGCGCTCGGAGAGTTGCTGCATGACCTCGCAGAAGGCGCCGGCAAGCTCGCCGATTTCGTCCTCGCGGTCGACGGGCAGGTCCGCCACAGCGGATGGGCGCGTGGCCAGTTGCCTGACGGCGCGATGCAGGTGTTCGAGCGGGGCCAACAGGAAACGGATCGTCATCCACATCAGCGCGGCCGCAAAGATCAGGGAAACGAAGCCGATGACGATGGCATGTTGGCGGGCTTCGAGCAGCGGCCCGTAGGCTTCCTTGGCGGGCAGGACCGATATCACCTCCCACCCGTTTGATGCCAGCAGGTGGCGTGCGACGACCGGTTGCTGCGGCTCCAGCGTTTCCCAGCGCGAGGCTGGCTGTTCAGCGCCGCAGGATTCTCCCGAGGCGCGTGCGGGCGTGAGCACCTTGGCGCTGTCGGGATGCATGGCATAGCGTGGATTCGGACCGGCCGAGACCAGGCAATAGAAACCGGTCAGGCCGATGCGGCTGCCTGCCAGCTCGCGCAGGAAGTTGTCCGCGGACAGGTTCAGGATGCCGCCGACGACGGCGCGCAGTTCACCCTTCGCACCCAGCAGGGGCACGGCGAGGATGACGCCGGGGGCGGCACTGTGTTTGCCCTGCAGCAGGTCCGAAACGACAAACGGGGAGCCGCGCAGGATTTCCTTGAAGTAGTCGCGGTCGCCGATCGTCATCTTGACGCCATCCGGAACCGCCGTGCTGAACGCGAGTGTGCCGTCGGGCCATGCCATGAAGACCGCGTTGAATTGCTCTGGTATGTCGATGGTGTCGGCGGCAAGCTGGCGCTGTCGGGCGGAGGGTGCGTCGAGCACAGGCGACAGGTTGTGGGCGAGCCGTCGCAGCACGACTGCGCGTGATTCGAGCTTCTCGTCCAATTGGTTGGCGACGAGCCTCACCAGTGTGTCCTGCTGGCTCTGAACGAGATCGTTCAGGCGCCCATAGGCGTACCACTGGGAAATCCCCGCGCGTGCCACAAATACCAGCGTAACCACAATTGCGGCGGCGATCGCCATCCGGTACTTCAATGAGTGCCGCATGATTCTTGTCTGTTCGCGCACTGACCCGTATTTGGCTGCCTGGATGCTGTCATTGATTGGCCCCACCTATCTATCATCGGCAACCGGTTCAAAGCGTAGCAGAACTGCTATCGGTTGCCTTGGGAGTACCGGCACAAACGCGTGTGTGATCGCACGCGAGGTGGAACATGGCGCACACCGTGGCGGTGGCGCGACATTCGGGAGCTTCCTGTGCGGCGAATGAGAGGATTGTCAGCGGCACTTGGCCAGCGCTTCGACCAGCCAGTCGATGACCGGGCGGAAGCGTGACGCCCCGCGAAACTCGGCCGGGTAGGCCAGCCAGATTTCACGGGTGACCTCGGGTACGTCCTGCGCCAGGGTCAGGCCCGGGTCTCCGGCGGCGAGGTAGTGGGGGAGCAGGGCAACCCCTAGGCCGGTGCGCACTGCCTGGCTGACCGCCAGCAGGCTGTTGGACTGGAATGCGAAACGCCGATTTAGCGATTTCGGCCACTCCACTTCCGGCAGCGTGAAACCCTCGTCGAGCAGGCCACAGAGTGGCGTATCGCTGGCGAGCGCGGTAGTCACCGGCATACCGGCCGGCGCATAGAGCCCGAAATGCACGGTCCCCGCGCGTTGGGCGACCACCGTGTCTTCCTGCGGCCGCGCCAGACGCACCGCGATATGCGCGCGGCGCCTGGCCAAGCTGGCTACCCGGTTGTCCAGTTCGAGCCTGACTTCCGCCTCTGGATTGGCTGCGTAGAGCGCCGGCAGGCGCGGCGTCAGCAGGCAGGTGCCCATCGCCGCGGTGGCTGCCACCCGCACCATCCCCGAGACCCCCGATGCCACGCCTTCGATTTCCCGCAGCAGGCGGTCGGCGGACTGCTCCATCTGGCGTGCCGCGATCAGTGCGTTGCGACCCGCCGCGGTCAGCACAAAGGTGCCGTCCGCCCGGGTGGCAACCGGCTTTCCCAGCGCTGTTTCCAGGCGCCGGATCCGCCGGATGGCTGTGGCATGGGTGATATCGAGTTCGCGTGCGCAGGCGGAATAGCTGCCGGCCCGCATCAGCGTTGACAGCGTCAGCAGATCATCCCATGAGATTGTGCTTTTTTGCACAGTGATTGTGAATGAGTGGCGAATTGGCGCACAGCTTAGCCTGTCCTACGATGCCTGCATAGTCACCTGGCCATGGAGATGTGAGATGTCAGTCGCCCCCGTTCCAACAACGCTTCTCGACGCTGCAGGCGCGAGCCGCCTGCCATCCGCCTGGTCGGATGCCGTTCTTGTGCTGGTGGATCATCAGCGCGAGTATGTCGACGGCAAGCTGCCGCTGACCGGTATGCCCGAGGCGGTGGCAAGCTGCGCAGAGCTTCTGGCGTTGGCGCGCCGGCACGGCTCGCCGGTGATTCACGTCATGCACCACGGGAAGGCGGGCGGGGCGTTCGATCCGGCTGGACCTCACGCGGCGATCATCGAAGGTCTGACTCCGGTCGATGGCGAGCAGTCCGTGGTCAAGCACCTGCCGAACAGCTTTGCCGGCACCGACCTGGCCGATCTCCTGGCAGCCACGGGCAGGAAGGAACTGATCGTGGCGGGCTTCCAGACCCATATGTGCATCAGCGCGACCGTCCGGTCCGCGCTCGACCACGGCTACCGCGTGACGCTGGTGGCCGCTGCCTGCGCCACGCGTGATTTGCCCGATCCACTGGGAGGTGCGCCGTTGTCCGCAGCCGAACTGCATCGCGTTACCCTGGCAGCCTTGAATGACCGGTTCGCCACCGTTGTGGCCGATGCATCGGTTTGGCACTAGCGGCAGGAATCGGCAGGAATCGGCAGGAATACACGCCGGTCAGGTGCCGGCGTCGGGTTGGAGGTGGTGGACAAGCGCGCTTGCCGGGATGCTGCGCGCGACTGGCTGAGGCATACTAGCGCCTTCCAAAACGCGGCCTGTCCGGCGGCGCCCCCATTTTTGCTGGCCATCGTGGCCGACCCACACCTCATGAAGCGCATCCTACTGATCAAGATCACGTCGCTCGGTGACATGGTGCATACGTTACCGCTGGTCCACGATCTGCGACGCGCCTATCCCGGCGCGAAAATCGACTGGGTAGCCGATGCATCCTGCGCGGATATCCCGCGTTGGACGGTCGGCATTGATCGTGTGATTGCACCGCCGCTGCGCCAGTTCAAGAAAAACGGCAAGAAGTGGCGAGACCTGCGTGGCATTCTCGGCGCGGTGCGCGAGTTGCGCCGCGAGCCCTACGACGTGGCCATCGACGTGCATGGTGTCTACAAGAGCGCGATCGTTGCGCGCCTGTCCCGGACCCGCCGCCGCCTGGGGTATGCCGCCGAATTTCTCGGTGAGTCACGCGCCGAATTTGCCTATACCGAACTGTTCGGGCCGCACGGTGATGCGGACTGCCGGCACAAGATGCGCCTCGTGGTGGCCAATGCGCTCGGCTACGAGATCGAGCCGCAGGAAACCTGCGAGTTGAGCATCCCGAAGCCGGCCGCGCCGCTCGCCGCAGACGGCGTGCCGCGTGCGATGCTGTTTCACGCTACGTCCGCCGAGATCAAGAAGTGGCCGCAGGCAAACTGGATCGAGGTGGGCCACGCGCTCTCGCTCCGGGGCTACCGCGTGCAGTTGCCGTGGGGATCGCAGCAGGAGCACGAAGAGGCGAAGGCACTAGCGGCCGCCATTCCTGGCGCGGAAGTGCTGCCGCGCATGTCGATCACAGAGTGCGCGCAGCGTGTCGATGCGGCGGCGCTGGTCGTCGGCATGGACACGGGGTTCGTGCACCTGGCCGATGCGCTCGGCAAGCCCACGGTCATGATCTTCACCGCGACGTCGCGGCCGCATTTCGGCGTGAATCGGCCTGGCCAGTCGATCTCGGTCGGCGACAACGGCGTGCGCCCTCCGGTCGACGAGGTGCTGGCGGCGGTTGCCCAGGTCACTGGGCACGGTGCCGGCGCAAGTCAGGGATTGCCCCGCGATTGTGCTACGGGCGACGTGTCGGCGTAACGCCAGTAGTTGAATGCGACGATCGTGGCGCCGGCATGCGCCGTGACCAGATCCAGCATGAACGGCAGTTGGCGAATCCGTAGTCCGATCATGTAACGGGCCACGCCCTTCAGTCCTTCAGGCGGCGCAATGCGCTCCCCGTGGCGCATTGCCAGCCGCAAGATATGCACAGGGACGAATCGCTGCGGATCGCTCATGCGTGCGTGTGCGGCCTCCGTATAGAGCAGCGGCGTGTCCGCCAGTGCGGCGAAACGCGAACGCAACTGCGCGAGCATCGCGGGTGCCAGCGCCATGCCTGAGCCGTTCAATCCCAGTGCGGTCATGCCACGCACGTTGGCCTTCCACAAGCCGCCCACTACCATCAACGAGCCACGTTCCGCCGGCGGCGGCAGTGCCGTCATGGCTTCCCATACACCAAGCATGTCGCCATTCAGATCGAAGAGATGGCAGCGATCGGCGAATGCGCGCTGGTAGCCGACGATACAGTCGAGGTCGTCGTCAAACACCGGCAATACGTCGCGCGGCATTCGCGCCGGGCGGACTTCGAAGAGCCCGGACGAGACGGGATAGCGGCCCGTCCAGGGTTTGGCGGCCCCCACGGCGAAGTCGGGGCCGGCATCCGCGGGCAGAAGATCCAGTGACATCGGAAGCAGTCCGTAGCGATTGAGGAGTGCATACGCTACGGGGGGCAAAGGGGCGCAATGTGAGGATTTTTCGATGCGCGATGGCGGCCCTTTCTGAAGCTGCTCCGTGACTTGATCCGACGCAACCGGATGCCGGGGGGACTAGTGGATAAAGCCTCCCTGGACGAATCGGACGGGTTCGGCATCCATGCGCAACAGCAGTGACGTGAGGCCATCCGTGCCGGGCGATGTCGGGCCACGGTCCTTGTTGACCTGACCGGTCGAACAGAGCAGATCGGCGGTACCCCACGCATCTCGGCCCGGCAGGGATCGCGCGCGCAGCCAGCCATCGCGATCGGCCAGGAACTCGGTGCCAGCCAGTCTGTTGGGGGCAATGCCGGCGATGCGGGCGTATGCGTCCCAGGCTAGCGGTGATGCGGCGACGCACCCCGCGCGGAACTGTGGGACATTGACGGGCGGCTTCCCATCGCGCGTCAGCAGCAATGTCAGAAAGCGTGGGTCTTCCAGTGGCAGCGCGCCGGCATCGCCCTCGCCCTCGAATGCCACCACTCGGACGCGCTGATGTCCGCGCCAGTCGGCCATCGGGCGCCCCGCATCCTGTCCGCAGCGTACCGTGACGTCGAACAGACGCAATGGGATCGGCCAGTTGCCGAACGTCCTGGCGGCAGCGCCGGCGGCCAGCACCTTGGTGTAGTCGATCACGGCCCAGGTGTCGGCATCGTCGAACGCTCGCGAGAATGCGGGCATCGTCTGCCGGCCCTCGCTATCGCGCATCCCATTGGCGATATGCCAGAACAGATCGCCGCCGGCGCGGCGTCCCAGTAACGGGCCGACGAACGTTGGTGGCCATCGCGATAGCCCGGCCGCGAGCGGTCCTTCACCCCGGCCATCCTCGCCGTGGCAAGCGGCGCAATGCTGCGCGTAGAGACGTGCGCCATGCGCGATGCTGTCGGCTGAGAAGCGGGTGGGGCTGCGGTGAAAACTGGTGGGTGCGGCAGGGGTGAACAACAATGCCGGCGATGGCCAGGGTGCGAGGATAAGCGTCAGCGCCGCGGCAGCGAGCCAGGTCAGCCGCTTGCCACGCCAGATGCCGGCGACGGCGACACAGGCCAGCGCCGCCGCGATTGCCGCAAGGCTCCATGCGACCTGACGTGCCAGACCCAGATCGATCAGCAGCGTTTCCCCCGCGATTCTCCGGGCCCACGGCCAGGCGGGCTGGCCATGCGCGTCACCGGAGAGGTGCAGCCCATGCCAGAGCCGCAATAGCGCAAGCTGCCCATCCTGCAACAGCGTGAGCAGCGTGTTGAGCCACGCCTGTGCCGGTGGTCCATTCATGCGTTGCGCTGCCCGTTACCAGCTGGCATCCAGACCCAGATGCCGCAACGCTTCGTGCCGCAGCTCGGTCAGCCGAGGGTCGCCGCGATGCCGTGGATAGGGCAGGTCCACGTCGATCTGCGCGGTGATCTTGGCCGGGCGCTGGCTGAATACGATGACGCGTTGCGCCAGGAACAGCGCCTCCTCGACGTCGTGCGTGACCAGCAGGGCGGAGAACCCGGCGCGTTGCCACAGTTCGACTAGATCGCTCTGCATGGCCAGGCGCGTGAGCGAGTCCAGTTTGCCGAGCGGTTCGTCGAGCACGAGCAGCCGTGGATCGTTGACCAGCGCGCGGGCCAGCGCCACGCGTTGCGCCATGCCGCCGGAGAGTTGATGCGGGAAGGCATCCGCGAACGCTTCGAGGCCCACGCGTCGGAGCGCGGCGTCGACGCGATGGCCTTCACGTCGCAACAGGCCGCGAGCCTGCAGGCCGAGCGCGACGTTGTCACGCACGCGCCGCCACGGGTACAGCGTGGGATCCTGGAAGACCACGATGCGGGAGGGATCGGGGTGGTCGATGGGCGTGCCATCCTGCCGGATCTCCCCGGCGTTCGGTGTTTCGAGCCCGGCCACCAGCCGCAGCAGCGTGGACTTGCCGCAGCCGCTCGGGCCGAGCAGCGCGACGAACTCGCCGGGCGCGACGTCGAGGCTGACGTCGTCCAGCACCGGCAACCGCCGCGCGCCGTCGCCGAAGGCGTGGCTGACACTGCGAATGTCGATCCGGGCGCCAGCGGCCTCGGGGGCGTGTTCCATTACGGCTACCATTTGACGGTTCCTTTCTGCCAGGAGAGCGCGCGGTCGCGCACGGCGAACAGCAATGTGATGACCCCTGAGAACAGCAGTGCCATGACGATCAGCGCTGCATACATGTTCACGTACGATGCCCAGCCCTGAGCCCAGGTCAGGTACCAGCCCAGACCGGATTTCACGCCCATCATCTCTGCCGTGACGAGCACGGAGAACGATGCGCCAAGCCCCATGAACAGGCCGACGAATACCTGAGGCAGCGCGGCGGGGATCGCCACGCGCAGCACCAGGAACCAGCCCGATGCGCCCATCGTGCGCGCCACGTCGTAGTAGCTCTTGTTGACGCCGGCCACGCCCGACCACGTCAGCACCGCCACCGGAAACGCGGTCGCCAGCGCGATCAGGAACACCGCTGCGGAATAGCTCGACGGAAAGAAGTAGAACGTGAGCGGCAGCAGCGCCGTGGAGGGCAGGGGGCCAAGCACACGCAGCACGGGGTGAATCCAGTAGCCGATGCGGCGAGACCATCCGATCGACACACCAATCAGGAAGCCTGCCAGCGCGCCGTATCCCACGCCAAGGCCGAGCAGCTTCAACGTGTTGAATGCGCTGTCGCCCAGACGTTGCCAGTCGTCGAGGTAGACCTCGATCAGCGCCTGGGGCGGCGCGAAGAATGGCGTCGGCAGGATCGCGGTCTTGGCGGTCAGGATCTCCCAGGCGGTGAAGACCAGTGGCAGGGCGACGAGCCAGGGACCGGCTGCCCGCAGTGCGGCGACCGCGCGCTGAAGCGGCCCACTTCGGCTTGCGTACCCGCCCGTCAGGGCCAGCAACAACAGCGCGGCGGATACACCGAGCACGACGATGCCGAGTTCCTCCGTATAGGCCCAGTCGTTGAACCCGGCCATCTTGTTGGGCCAGCGCCAGGTCACGGCGCCGAACACGCCCCAGGCCAGCGCCGCCACGATGCCCGTGGGCCAGACCGTCACGCGTGGGGCGACGGTCCTGGGGGCGGGTTGCGCGAGCCGCGCGTTGAGGGTGCTTTGGTTGGTCGTCATGGTCTTACCCCAGCACGTTGGCGTAGACATGCTGCGCCAGGCGTTTGGCATCGGTGGACTTCTTGAGCACGCCAATGCGGCGGAAGTCGTCGGCGTAGAACGCGATCTCCTCCTGCAGATCCACGCCGGTAGGGTGGTGCGTGTAGGTGAGCGTGGCGTAGAGCTTGCGCAGATCGTCCGGGCTGATCTTGGGCGAGTACTTGGCGAACACCTTTGCCGCCTCGTTAGGGTTCTCGTTGACGTAGTCTGTCGCCTGGACGATCGAACGCGCCAGCGCGGCCGCCGTCGGGCGATCGTTGCGAACCAGCTCGCCCCGCGCCCCCACCACGCAGCAGACCTTCCGTGCGTATTCGCCCGTCAGGTTGGTGGCCAGTTCCACGTACGCGCCGTTGGTGCGCTTCTCCAGCAGGTAGAGGTTCGGGTCGCCATCGGCGATTGCCTGGATTTCGCCCTTGTCGACGGCCACGCCGAGCAGGTCGGCCGGGTACTGCCGCCAGGTGATGTCGCGGTCGGGGTCGATGCCGTTCTTGGCCAGCAGGATCGTGAAGAAATGCTTGCCCGGTGCGGCCAGGTCGCTGACGCCGACGGTCTTGCCCTTGAGTGCCTGAAGGTTCGTGACGCCGGCCGCCTTCGCGCCAACCAGCCGCACGCAACCGCCGTGCGAGCTGCCGATGATCTTCACATCGAAGCCGGCTTCGAGCGGCTTGAGCCAGCGATGAATCATGCCCACGGCGGCATCGGCCTTGCCGGTGGCGATTGACTCGAGCAACTGGTCCGTGGACCCACTGTAGTTGATCAGATCCACCTGCAAGCCGTTCTTTTCGAAGAAGCCTTTCTCCTGCGCCACGACGATAGGCGTCAGGCAGAAGGAATTCTGGTTCCATGCGAAGGTGAGCTTGCGCGGGGCCGACCAGGCCTGACGGCCCAGGATCAGCGCGGGAGCGGCGATGGCCGTGGTGCCGGCCAGGCGCAGCAGGCTGCGGCGACGATTGTCAGGGCGGGACGATTGTTGGGACGGCTTCTGGCTCATGGTTTTTTCTCCCCGTTTTCAGTTGTTCAGGCCGGCTCAGGCTGCCTTGCGCTGGCGCTCGGCATCGCGTTGCGCAACGAGCGCGCGCACACGCGGAATCAGTTCGCGACCGTAGTCGACGGCGTCGTCAAGCGGATCGAAGCCGCGGAGCAGGAACGTGCTGACGCCGAGGTCGTAGTAGGCCAGCAACGCATCGGCTACCTGTTCCGGCGTGCCGACCAGACCGGTCGAATTCGAACGGCCGCCGGTTTCGCGCGCGATGGCGGTCCACAGACGTTGATCAACGCGGTCGCCCTTGTCGGCGGCGGCGAGCAGACGACGCGCGCCCTCGCTCTGTTGCGGGCCGCCACGGCTGTAGCCGGCCTGCACGCGCAACGCGCGGGTGCGTTCCAGGATGCTGTCGGCGCGGGCCCACGCCTTTTCCTCGGTGTCCGCCAGCACGGGCCGGAACGACACCGAGAAACGCACCTCGCGGGCATGCCTGGCGGCCTCGGCACGCACGCGCGTGGTCAGCTCGCGTACCTGGTCGAGGGATTCGCCCCACAGCGCGTAGACGTCGGCATGTTTGCCCGCCACGGCGAGTGCTGCTTCGGAAGCACCGCCGAAGTAGATCGGCACATGCGGCTGCTGGGCAGGTTTGACTTCGGAGAAGCCGCGCTGGAAGCGGTAGAACGTGCCCTCGTGATCGAAGGGCTGGTCCTCGGTCCAGATGCGACGCAGGATGCCAAGGTACTCGTCGGTACGGGCATAGCGCTGGTCGTGATCGAGATAGTCGCCGTCGCGCCGCTGTTCGTCGTCTGACCCGCCCGAGATGAAATGCACCCCGAGCCGGCCGCCGCTGAACTGGTCGAGCGTGGCGATCTGCCGGGCGGCCAGCGTCGGCGCTGTGAAGCCGGGGCGGTGCGCCAGCATGAAATGGATGCGCTCGGTCACGGTGGCCGCGTAGGAGATCGTCAGCGTGGCCGATGGCCCGGTGGAGTGGTGAGGCACCAGGATGCGGTCGAACCCGGCCTGCTCATGGGCCTGCGCGAACGCGCGAACGTAGTCGCGATCGATCACCGGCCCGTCAGGCGGGTGAATCTCGGACTGTTTCTGGCTCTGGATCATGCCGATGATGTCGACGCTCATGGGTGGCGCTCCTGGTTCGTGAAACGGTTCGAGTCGCCACCGTAAGCCAGCGCGCGCCGTGCGAGAACGAATAAAAACGCGACTCCATATGCGTTGGGAACCGATGCTCGATATGCGAATTGCGTCGTTATCGCCAGCCCGCTTCGGGCGGTACGCTATGCAGCGATTCGTTCACGTCTTCCGAAGGATTCCCGATGTCTTCGTCCCCCTTGCGCCGGCTGCCGACCAGTGAGGCGCGGCTGGCCAAAGTCCTTGCCGAACTCACGCCGCGCCTTGCCGCCACGGCTGCCGATCACGACTCGCACGGCACATTTCCCCACGACAACTTCGCGTTGCTGCACCAGTACGGCCTGATCGCACAGGCGGTACCTGTGGCTTCGGGAGGTGGTGGTGCCGGGCTGGCGGAGGCGCGCCGCATCATCGCCGCCGTGGCCGGCGGAGACGCCGCGACGGCGCTGGTGTTGACGATGACCTACCTGCAGCACCGCGCGATCGGCCGGGACGAGGCACGCTGGCCGGAGGCGGTGCGCGAGCAGGTGTTCCGCTCGGCGGTGGAGGAGGGGGCGCTGATCAACTCGTTGCGTGTGGAGCCGGAACTGGGCTCGCCGGCGCGGGGTGGTCTGCCCGGCACCGTGGCCACGCGCGTGGGCGATCGCTGGCGGCTACGGGGGCACAAGCTCTACAGCACCGGCATCCCCGCGCTGCGCTGGCTGGCGGTCTGGGCGCGCACGCACGAACCGGAGCCGCGGATCGGGGTGTTCCTTGTGCCGAAGCCCGAAGCCGATACGCCAGGCATCCGTGTGATCGAAAGCTGGAACCACATGGGGCTGCGGGCATCGGGCAGCCATGAGACCCTGCTGGAGGATGTGTGGATTCCGATCGAACATGCGGTGGATATCCGTCCGCCATCGGCTTGGGCCCCGGCGGGCGCGAGCCAGGCCGATATCGACGGCAATATCGACCAGCAGGCATGGATGGTGGTGCTGCTCGGCAGCCTCTATGACGCCGTGGCGCGTGCCGCGTACGACTGGATTCGGGATTTCGTGCGCGAACGCGCACCTGGCAGTCTTGGCAAGCCGCTGGCAACCCTGCCGCGTGTGCAGGAGACCATCGGCGAGATTGCCGCGCTGCTGCGCGCCAACGAAGTGCTGCTGGACGATGCGGCGGGGCGTACCGACGCCGGCACGCCGCCGTCGGCCGAAGATAGCGGGCTGCTCAAGTTCACGGTGACCGGGAATGCCATCCGCGCAGTGGAGCTGGCGCTGCAACTCTCCGGTAATCAGGGCTTGAGTCGCAATAACCCGCTGGAGCGGCATTATCGCGATGTGCTCTGCAGCCGCATCCACACGCCCCAGAACGATTCGATCCTGACTGCCGCCGGCCGCACGGCGCTGGCCGACTGATCCTCGCAACGGAACGTCGCCGTCGTGCTATGTTTGCGGCAAACGTTATCGGCCGCGACACCTTGCCCAGGCACGACGGCCGAATGATCCAGGAGACATGGCATGTCCACATCGCCAACCCCTGCGCAGGCGCTCAAGCCCCTGCGCGATTTCATTACCGCTTTCACGGCGCTGCTCGACCAGCATCCCGACGAAGCCCGCATTCTCGACGAGGGCGGCAGCCTGCTGGCCAAACTCGTGGCCAGAGACGACTGGTTGCCCGATGCCTACGCGCAGCCGCATCCCGAGTACTACCAGCAGATGCTGCTGCACTGCGACTCCGCCGAGCGCTTTTCGATTGTCAGCTTCGTGTGGGGGCCGGGCCAGCGCACGCCCATCCACGATCACACCGTATGGGGGCTGATCGGCATGTTGCGCGGGTCCGAATACGCGCAGCCGTTCGAGATCGATGCCGATGGCACGCCGCAGCCACAAGGCGAGGCAACGCGGCTGAACCCCGGTGACGTGGAGGCGGTGTCGCCGACGGTTGGCGACATCCATCGCGTGCACAATGCGTACGATGACCGCGTATCGATCAGCATCCATGTGTACGGGGCCAATATCGGCGCGGTACGCCGGCATGTCTTTCCGGAGACCGGCGGCAGCAAGGCATTCATCTCCGGCTATTCCAATTCCACCTTGCCCAATCCATGGGATCGTTCGAAGGACCCCATCGCGTCATGACTGAAGTTCAATCGTTTCCGACGACAACCAGCCTGGCTGTGCGTCAGGCATTGCTGGACCGCACCGAGATCGCCTTGATCGACGTGCGGGAGGAAGACCCCTATGCGCAGCAGCATCCGTTGTGGGCGGCCAACTTTCCGCTGTCGAAGCTCGAACTCGAAGCCTGGGCGCGCATCCCGCGCCGCGACACGCGCATCGTCGTGTACGGCGAGCACGATGGCGAGGATCTGGCCCCGAGCGCGGCGGCCAGACTGCGGGAACTTGGCTACACCGACGTCTCGTTGCTGGATGGCGGTCTGACCGCATGGATCGCTGCAGGCGGCGAGGTCTTTCGCGACGTGAACGTGCCGAGCAAGTCGTTCGGTGAACTGGTGGAGGCGAAACGTCACACGCCGTCGCTGGCCGCACCCGAGGTGCAGGCGCTGATTGACGGCAAAGCCGACGTGGTGATCGTCGACGCGCGCCGCTTCGACGAATATCAGACCATGAGTATTCCCACGGCCACGAGCCTGCCCGGTGCCGAACTGGTGCTGCGGATTCGCGAGTTGGCCCCTAACCCGGCGACGCAGGTGATCGTCAATTGCGCGGGCCGCACGCGCAGCATCATCGGCACACAATCGCTGGTCAACGCCGGAATTCCGAACCCGGTGGCGGCGCTGCGCAATGGCACGATCGGCTGGAAGCTGGCCGGCCAGGAACTGGACCACGGCGCGAGCCGTGTGGGGCCGGTACAGGTGGATGCCGCCAACCACGACAAGGCGCGCGAAGGCGCCCGTGCCATTGCCGCGCGGGCTGGGGTCCGTCGTATCGGATTTGGCGAATTGGCGTCCCTGCATGTGCCCGGCCGCACGGTCTACCAGTTCGACGTCCGCACGCCCGAGGAATACGCGGCCGGCCATCTGCCGGGATTCCGCAGCGCGCCCGGTGGACAACTGGTGCAGGAGACCGACCATCAGGCGCCAGTACGTGGCGCGCGCATCGTGCTGGCCGATGACGATGGCGTACGCGCGAACATGAGCGCGTCGTGGCTGGCGCAGATGGGGTGGGAAGTCTATGTTGTCGATCCCGTTGGCGAACATGAGCGCAGCGAACGTGGATTGGCGGCCGCGAACGTTCCGCCATCGCCCGAGGTGGCGACCGTTTCGCCTGCCACGCTGGCTGCATGGCTGAAGGAAGGCGACGTCGCCGTGATCGACGTGACCGCCAGCGTCAACTACGTCAAGCGCCATATCCCCGGCGCATGGTTTGCCATCCGTGCCCAGTTGGCTCAGGCGATCAAGGCGATTCGGCCAGCGAAGCGCTATGTGCTCACCTGTGGATCGAGCCTGCTGGCGAGGTTCGCAGCGGTTGATCTGCGGGCGCTGACGTCGGCCGAGGTCTTCGTGCTCGAAGGCGGCACGGCGGCATGGGTGGAGGCCGGTTTGCCGGTAGAGCAGGGGGAAACTCGTCTCGCCGTACCGCGCACGGACCGATATCGCCGGCCCTATGAAGGCACCGACAATGCGGCGGCTGCCATGCAGGCGTATCTCGACTGGGAGTTTGGCCTGATCGCCCAACTCGACCGGGACCGCACGCACTTCTTCGAGGTGGTCTGACACGGGTAACGCCGCAGGCACCTGCCGAGCGGAGGGACGGCCCTGGTTTCCTATACTTGCGGGAACCAGGGCCGCTTTCTTTATGAGACGTACGTTGCGAGGCGCGGCTTTCTCGCTTCGGATTGCGGCCCTGGATCGAACCATGTGCCAGGAGGGCGACCGCCGTGCCGAAGATCCGAGAATCACTGATCCACGATCTGCATCCCACCCAACTGACAGTGGGCATGATCGAAGTGCAGGACAAGAAGACGCACCTGGCCTCGCTGAAGCCCAAGGATCAGCAGGCGTTCATGGAGGCGCATCCGATTCCGGCCGTCGAAGGCCCCGGAGGCAAGCTCTACATCACCGATCACCATCACCTTGGCCGGGCTGCGCTGGAGGCGGGCCTTACGTCCGGCTTCTTTATGGTGGAGGCCGATCTCTCCACCAGCGCGCCAGGCGATTTCTGGGGGGAGATGGACAAGAACCAGTGGGTGCATCCGCTGGACGAGAACGGGGTGCGCCACTGCTACACCCTGATCCCGTCCCATCTGGAAAAACTGATCGACGATCCGTACCGGTCGCTGGCCGGCTACGTGCGCGATGCCGGTGGGTATCAGAAGACGCCTACGGCCTTCGCCGAGTTCGTCTGGGCCGATTTCTTTCGTCGCCACATCGCCGTCGAGGACCTGAAGGCCGACTTCCAGGCCGCCGTCAAATGCGCGAAGGTGCTGGCCGCCAGCAAATGGGCGTCGGGCCTGCCGGGGTTCCAGTCGAAGTAACCTGCGACTTGCGCTTGCCGCTGCTGTTTGGTATTTGTCGGGCGTCCAGGCGTTGCATTCCGTTTCGGGATGACGCGGACATCGACAACAAGGAAGAAAAAGCATGTCAGGCCCGCACGTAGAAGCTTCCGAGCGCGAAGCGCTCTACCGCATCATGGCGTTGCGGCGCGATTGCCGTCATTTCACGCCCGGGCCGTTGCTTGGCGATGAGCAGTTGGAACGGCTGCTGGATGCTGCGCACCAGGCGCCCTCAGTGGGCCTGATGCAGCCGTGGCGTTTCATGCGCCTGAGCACACCATCCTGGCGCGAACGCCTGATTCCATTCGTGGAGGCCGAGCGACAGGCCACGGCGCAGGCCCTGGGGGAACGGGCCGCGGAATTCCTGCGGATCAAGGTGGAGGGTATTCGCGATTGCGCTGAACTGCTGGCTGTGGTGCTGGCGCCGGATGACGGTACTGTATTCGGACGGCGCAGCATGCCGCGTGAGATGGCGTGGGCGTCCGCCGCGTGCGCCGTGCAGAATCTCTGGCTGGCGGCTCGCGCCGAAAACCTGGGGCTGGGCTGGGTCTCGATGTTCGACCCCGAAGCGCTGGCACGCGAACTTCAGCTTCCCGAAGGCGCCACGCCGTTCGGGCTGCTGTGCCTGGGGCCCGTGCCGGCATTCTATGAAAAGCCGATGCTCGAGCAGATTGGCTGGCGGCAGCGCCGCCCGCTGCAGGAAATGTTGTGGGCATCCCCGGACCTGCCGCCTGCCTCTGGTTCTGGTGGCGGGGAGCAGGTCGGAGGCGACTGACAGCGGGAGGCGACCGCTTGCGGCATGGCGTGGCTACCGCAAAGGCTCCCGACCGTGAGAACGTCGCGGACATCGATGTTGCTGACGCTACGTCTGGCCGGGTTGCCTTGTTCCCCGATACCTTCAACCCACCGAGCGCGGCCGGGGCACGACCATTGAGTCGCAGGGCAGGCAGTCGAGCAGTTTTGCGGCAGTGCTGCCCAGCAACGCGCCAGTCAGGGCATCGCGACCCTGCGCGCCCATCACCACCAGGTCGACATCGTGCTGGCGGACGTGCTGGGTCAGGTGCAATTCCAACCCACCACGCACGATCAGCGGTGTGACGCGCGTTCCTGCGGGCAAGGCGGTGGCGGCGATAAACGCGTCGTACTGCGCTCGCTCCTGCGCTTGCGCGGAGGCAGGCTGCGGTTGCGTGTCGGTCAGCCCCGCGAAAGGCGGCAGGTAGGCATGAAAAACCGTCAGTTCGCATCCCGGAAAAAGCTGCGCCGCCGTCAGCAGCGCATTGCGCGAGGCTTCGGAGAAGTCGGTGGCCACAACAATCCGGCGGTAGGGCGCGTGCGGGCGATTCCGCACTATCAGCAACGGCTGCGCGAGCGTGCGCGCCAGGCGCTCGACGCTAGAGCCGAGCAGGAACCGGCCAAGCAGCTCATACCGCGCAACGCCGGTGACCACCAGGCCGACGCCGGAAACGGTTGCCATGTTGCGGATCGTCTCCGAGATATCCCGGGACTTCATGATTCGCACCTCGGCACGTACGGGGAGTCCGGCCAGGTCACGATCGATCTGTCGGCGGGCGATATGCAGGGCATCGCCGTCACCGCCGGTATCGGCAGCCCAGGCCAGTGCCTGGTCCGGGTGCGCGGCGGGGTCGAGCACATGGGCCACGATCAGTTCGGCCTTCCATGCCTGGGCCAGTCCCGCTGCACGGTCCAGGGCGCGATCGCAGCGTGGGCTCAGGTCGGTGGCCAGCATCAGGCTTGCGGGCGGGGAGGTGGCGGGGAGAGTCGTCATGGGCATCTCGCTAATCGTTCAATGGCAGGTTCAATCGGCAGCCAGACGCTTACCAGCCGGTTTGCGTCGGATCAGGATCTTTTCGAGTTCGGCGACGCAGAACACCAGCAGGCCGGCGCCGATCACCTTGCACCACTCCAGCGCGGACAGGTCGGTGGAATCAAACACTGCCTGCATCAGTGGCAGGTGCGTGTAGGCTAGCTGCAGCGGCACGCAGGCGGCAATGGCCAGCAGCACATACGGGTTGCCGAACAGCCCCTCGCGGTTGAGCACGGTCTTCAGGATATGCCGACTGTTGAGCAAGTAGAACATCTCGGCGGCCACCACTGCGTTGACAGCCATCGTGCGCGCGGTTTCCAGGCTGGTGCCGTCGGATAGCTCCCACAGGAACAGACTGAGCGCCCCCGCCATCATCAGGATGGATACCATCGTTACGCGCCAGACAAAGAAGCCCGACAGCAGCGTTTCTCCAACCGGGCGCGGTGGCTTCGCCATGATGCCGGCCTCGGCGGGCTCGAAGGCGAGCGCCAGTCCCAGCGTGCTGGACGTGACCATGTTGATCCAGAGTACCTGGGCAGGGGTGACGGGCAATGGCAGGTCGAACAGGATCGCGGCGATCACGATCAGCGCCTCGCCGCCGTTCGTCGGCAACATGAAGAGGATGAACTTCTTCAGGTTGTCGTAGACCGCGCGACCCTCGCGCACCGCGTGGGCGATCGACGCGAAGTTGTCGTCGGCGAGCACCACGTCGGAAGCCTCCTTGGCCGCCTCGGTGCCCTTGAGCCCCATCGCGACGCCAACGTCGGCCCGCTTGAGCGCGGGCGCGTCGTTGACGCCGTCTCCGGTCATCGACACGACCTGGCCACCGTCCTGAAGCGCGCTGACCAGGCGCAGCTTGTGCTCTGGGCTGGCGCGCGCGAATACGTCCACTTCCATCGCCACCCGGCGCAGTGCGGCATCGTCCATCAATGCCACCTCGCTGCCGGTCAAGGCGGGCTTGCCGACGCCGATCGCCAGTTGCGCGCCGATCGCGCGTGCCGTTTCGACGTGGTCGCCGGTAATCATCTTGACCCGGATGCCAGCGTGGTGGCACTCGTTGACGGCACGGATGGCTTCCTCGCGCGGGGGATCGATGATGCCGACCAGCGCCAGCATCGTGTAGCCGGTTTCTACATCCGTGAACGCGAGCTTGTCGCCCGCGGGCGCCGCGCGCTTGCAGGCCAGGGCGAGCAGGCGAAGGCCCTGCGCTGCGGTGTCGGTCGCCATGCGGCGCCAGTAGTCCACGTCCAGCCGGTGCTCCCCATCGAGATTCCACTGCCGCGCGCACATGTCGAGGATGCGCTCGGGCGCACCCTTTACCAGGATCCACGGCGCATGATTGGCATCGTGGTGGTAGGTGGCCATGAAGCGGTGCTCGGATTCGAAGGGGATGGAATCGAGCCGATGCCAGCCGGATTCCGGATTCTGCTGCTCCACGCCCGCCTTGGCGCCAGCCACCAGCAATGCACCTTCGGTCGGGTCGCCCTCGACATGCCACATGCCGTCGTCATTGCGCATGTTGGCGTCGTTGCAGAGTACGCCGGCGCGCAAGGCCATGGCCAACGGCGCGCAACTCATGGGATCGACGACGTGCCCGTCGATGCTGAAGTCTCCCACCGGCGAATAACCGACGCCCCCGACATCGAATACATGGCCCGCGCAGACCATGCGCTGCACGGTCATCTCGTTGCGCGTCAGTGTGCCGGTCTTGTCGGAGCAGATCACTGTCACCGATCCCAGCGTCTCCACCGCCGGCAGGCGCCGCACGATGGCATGGCGCCGGGCCATGCGCTGCACGCCGAGCGCAAGCGTGACGGTCATGATCGCCGGTAGCCCTTCGGGGATGGCGGAGGCTGCCAGCGCCACGGCCATCATGAACATGTCTGCTGCGGAGTGGCCACGCCAGAGGATGCCAGCCACGAACACCACGGTGGAGAGCAACAGGATGGCTACCGCCAGACCGCGTCCGAAACGATCGATCTGCCGTACCAACGGTGTCGACAGGCTTTCGATGCTGCTGAGCATCTCATTGATCCTGCCCAGTTCCGTGGTGCTACCCGTTGCGACCACGATGCCGGTCGCCTGGCCGTAGACCACCAGCGTGCCGGAGTACGCCATGTCGAAGCGATCGCCCAGCGGCGCGTCTTCCGCTACGGGCGCGACATTCTTTTCCACGGGCAGCGATTCGCCGGTGAGCGCGGCCTCCTCGACCCGCAGTTCTTTGACCGAGGTCAGGCGCAGATCGGCGGGCACCCGGTCCCCCGAAGCCAGCGCGACCACATCGCCCGGCACGAGATCCGCAGCGGCGATTTCGTGCCGCTGGCCATCGCGAATCACGAATGCAAGCGGGGCGAGCATGGCGCGGATGGCATCGATGGCGGCTTCGGCCTTGCCTTCCTGGATGAACCCGATGACGGCATTGATCACGACCGCCACGAGCAGCACGGCCGCATCGACCCAGTGACCGAGAATCGCCGAGACGATCGACGAGCCGAGAATGATGTAGAGGAGGATGTTGTGGAACTGCAGCAGCAGCCGCATCAGCGGGCCGCGGCGCTTGGGTGGCGCGAGACGGTTGGGACCGTACTCGTCCAGTCGACGGGAGGCTTCGGCTGCGCTCAGACCGGCTGCGCTGGTCTGCAGGGCCTGCCCGACCTGTGTGTCGGTGAGCGTGTGCCAGATGGGTGGCGATTGGTTTTCGGTGTCGTGGCTGGCAGGAGGACCAGTCATGTGGAGTCGGGGCCTTTTTCTGCAACCGGGCGGGCCGGTTTCGCGTTTCGATCGGAGGCGCGCATCGCCTGGTCAAGCCGCAGGCATCTTCTGGGGAGCCTGCGACACGGCGACGGCCTGACGGAGAAAGGGCGTATCAGATACTAGCTTGCTTCGATCACGCCCCGATGACAACACCTTGGAAGGCACTGCACATCTCTATTTCAACATCGCTTGGCGCTTGAGGGGGATGATCTCCATCAAAGTGATTAAGACACTCCTTGGCAAGTTGGGGCAGAGCAGTGCCACCGTTCAGCGGGGCATTCGGAGCTGTCAATCCGCCAGGGGCGCGCGACACCTGCAGGCTTGGCGCGAGTCGGTGAGCCTCATCCGGGATGATCAAGCGGCAGCGTCGCAAGGTATGTACTTGCCGAAACGACAAGAATCACCAGCCATGATCGGCTGGTCGAGAGGGCGGGTAGGGCGTCGACGTTGTCGATAGGCGTTCGATGGGCCCAGTGTCGTGATCCGTGAAGGACGGCGAATACCGTCGGTCATCGACAGACAACAAAAAACCCGGAAAGCTCGTCAGCGATCCGGGTTCACGGCAACGTTAGGCGTTGCAAGCCACAAATTTTGGTGGGTGGTACAGGGATTGAACCTGTGACCCCTGCCGTGTGAAGGCAGTGCTCTACCGCTGAGCTAACCACCCATGCTGCTTCGTCATCGTTGCTGCTGATGTCGTGCAGTGGAGAAACGAGATTATGCCGATGGGCCGGTATCTTGTAAAGCCCTTTTTCGAATTTTCTTCGAAATCCCTCGGGAGGCGCCGGGCCCTACTGAGTGGCGGCTTCGGCAGGGGAGGCATCCTGCCAGACCGTCTTGCCGCCACTTGCCTTGTCGAGTTCCTTGAGCACACCCATGTGCGCCGAGATTTCTTCCTCGGAGGCCAATAGCACGGGCAGCGTCATGGCGGACAGGTCGGCGGTGCTACGCGTCTCGCCATCCGTGGCGGCGCCGTCGAGCATGTCGATGACCAGTGAGTTCTGGCCGCGCGTCATCGCCAGGTAGACCTCGGCGAGCAGTTCGGCATCGAGCAGTGCGCCGTGCAGCGTGCGATGGGAGTTGCTGACGCCCAGTCGGTCGCACAGCGCATCCAGCGAGTTGCGCTTGCCCGGGAACATCTGGCGGGCTTCACGCAGCGTATCGATCACGCTGCTGGCGTGCTGGCGGAACGGCGGCAGGTCCAGGCGCTGGAATTCCATATCCAGGAAGCCAAGGTCGAAGGGCGCGTTGTGGATGATCAGTTCGGCGTCCTGCACGAAGTCACGGACCTCGTTGACGATCTCGGCGAACTTGGGTTTGTCGGCCAGGAAATCGAGCGTGATCCCGTGCACGGCGATGGCATCCTCATGGATGTCGCGCTCTGGATTAACGTAGAAGTGGAGGTGGCGGCCTGTCAGGCGGCGATTCACCAGTTCCACACAGCCGATTTCGATCAGGCGGTCGCCTGTTGCGTGATTGAGGCCGGTGGTTTCGGTATCGAGGACGATTTGTCGCATGGGCAGGATTGTAAACGACGGCTCAGGTATTGATCGATGCCACCCCCCGATTGGCCAGCGCATCCGCGCGCTCGTTGCCGGGGTGCCCGTTGTGACCACGCACCCAGTGCCACGTGATCTGATGAGGTTTCTGGGCTTCATCCAGTACCTGCCAGAGGTCGGCGTTCTTGACCGGCTTCTTGTCCGCTGTCTTCCAGCCGCGCGCCTTCCAGCCGTGAATCCACTCGCTGATGCCTTTCTGCACGTACTGCGAGTCCGTATAGATATTGACGATGCATGGGCGCTTGAGCGCGCGCAGCGCCTCGATGACCGCCATCAGCTCCATGCGGTTGTTGGTGGTGGGGCTTTCGCCGCCGAACAGTTCTTTCTCGTGGCCGCCGGCGACGAGCACGGCGCCCCAGCCGCCGGGGCCGGGATTGCCCTTGCAGGCTCCGTCGGAGTAAATCGTGACTTCTTGCATGGATATAAGGTGATGGTCCTAGCTGTCTTGGCCGGGGGTCTTGCCGTGCGTGCCCGTGGGCGTGGCAACCGGAGCCGCTACTGGCTTCAGCGCCGACTTGGGTGTTTTCCAGGCCGGGCCCACCAGGCGGATATTCTTGACGCGCTTGACCGCCGAGATCATATAGACCGCGCCGAAGATCGGCCACCAGCGGTCGCCGGCCTTCTCCATGAATGCCGCGCGCTGCAGCCAGCGTTCCGTGCGATAGGGCGGGCAGTAGCAGCCGAAGCGGCCCCGGATGATCTCGAACCCGAGCAGCTTGAGCCAGTCCTTGATTCGCACGAACCCGATGGTTTGGGCGTCACTTGGCAGGAAGGGCATGGCGCCAAGGCGGTTCAGGCCCTGCCGCGCGCCCCACAGGCTCATCGGGTTGAAGCATGTCACCACCACGCGCCCTTCGGGCATCAGCACGCGCGAGACTTCGCGCAGCACTTCGTGCGGGTCTTCCGAGAATTCGAGGACGTGCGGTAGCGTGACGAGGTCGATGCTCTGCGTGTCGAAGGGCAGTTCGTCGAACCGGCACAGCAGTTGCCGCGCATCGGGATGGGTCTCCCTTGGCCCGTGCGGGCCCGCGCGGCCGTCCAGCGCCAGCGCCGAGAACGGCATCCGGTTCTCGCGCAACGTGTCGATGGCGGGCAGGCCGAACTGCACCGCGTGATAGCCAAAAATGTCCGCTACCGTCCGGTCATACTGCTGGCCTTCCCACTCGAGCACGTACTGCCCGGGTGGCGAGGCTAGCCATTCTTCCCAATCTATAATCGGTCGGTTGGACATAGAGGAGCACGCATGTTGAAAGTGGAGCCGATTCCCGCCTTTCAGGACAACTATATCTGGGCAATCCACGACGGGCATAGCGCGGCCGTGGTGGACCCAGGCGAGGCCGCACCGGTCGAGCAGTTTCTGGCGCAACGCGGGCTGGCACTGGGCGCTATTGTAATCACCCATCACCATGGGGATCACCAGGGTGGTGTATCAGACCTCCTCGCGCGTCATCCGAGTGGGCCGAACGGCGAGCCACTGCCGGTGATCGGCCCGCAGGGCGAGCGAATCGCCCACCGGACGCAGGCCGTGCGCGAAGGCGACACGGTCACGCTGCGTCATCCGGCAGTGACGTTCCGGGTACTGGATGTACCCGGCCACACCGCGGGCCATGTGGCCTATGTCGGCGACCTGCCCGGCGCCGGCCCCGTGGTGTTTTGTGGCGACACGCTGTTCGCCAGCGGCTGCGGGCGCTTGTTCGAAGGCACGCCGGCCCAGATGCTGGCATCGCTGGACAAGCTCGCGGCACTGCCCGGCGACACGCGCGTCTACTGCGCCCATGAGTACACGCGCAGCAACGTCCGCTTTGCCCGGGCCGTCGAGCCGGCCAACCCGGATCTGGCGGCGTGGGCGGCGCGGGTGGATACCCTGCGCGAGGCCGGCACGCCTACGGTGCCAACGACCGTGGCGCACGAGCGCGCGGTCAATCCGTTCTTGCGGTCCCGCGAGTCCGCCGTCCGCCAGGCTGTGCGGGCGCAGGGCGGTGACGTGAGCGATGACGCGGCGGCTTTTGGTGCGCTGCGCGGCTGGAAGGACGGCTTTCGTTAACGCGGATGGGACAATCCGGTTGCGGGCTGGGCGAGGACAATTGACTCAAATTGCATCATGGGGAAAATCTCATTGACGCGAGGGGGGCTTTTCCATAGCATCAGGCCAACTTTTTGGCGTCACTTTCAGAGAACTTAATGCGATTTGGTCGATTTCTGGCGGTAGTTGCGTGTGCCACGCTGCTTGCAGCCTGCGCCAGCACACCCACACCGCCCGCCGGCGAATTGTCCGGCACGCCGACCGCCCTGGAATCCGGTCCGAAGAAGGACCCGCTCAATACCCTCAACAGCACCGGCCGCGCCGGCACGTTATCCCGTTCTACCGTCGTGAATGTCGACCAGTCCAGCGTGGACTGGCTGCGCGGGCCGTCCAGCGATATCTGGGACCGCATCCGCAAGGGTTTCGCGATGCCTGACCTGGAAGGCACGCTGGTCGATGATCGCACGCAGTGGTACGCGGCCCGCCCTGACTATATGGAACGGATGGTGGGCCGGTCGAGCCGCTACCTCTACCACATCGTCGAGGAACTCGAGCGGCGCAAGATGCCGACCGAGCTGGCCCTGCTGCCGTTCGTGGAGAGCGCATTCAATCCCCAGGCGGAATCCACGGCCAAGGCCGCCGGCATGTGGCAGTTCATCCCGAGCACGGGCAAGACGTACAACCTCAAGCAGAACATGTTCCGCGACGAGCGGCGCGACGTGCTGGCATCGACCGACGCGGCGCTCGACTATCTGCAACGGCTCTACGACATGTTCGGCGACTGGCAACTGGCGCTGGCCGCCTACAACTGGGGCGAGGGCGCGGTGTCGCGGGCCATCGCGCGCAATCAGGCCCGGGGGCTGCCCACGGACTACGCCAGCCTGACCATGCCGACCGAGACGCGCTATTACGTGCCGAAGCTCCAGGCGGTCAAGAACATCATCGCCAACCCGGCCGCGTATGGCGTCAGGCTGCCCGAGATTCCCGATCATCCGTACTTCGTGACGGTCACGACCTCGCGGGATATCGACGTGGCGCTGGCGGCCAAGCTGGCCAATATGCCGCTGGACGAGTTCAAGGCGCTCAATCCGTCGTTCAACCGGCCGGTGATCCTGGGTGCGGCCAATCCGCAGATCCTGCTGCCGTTCGAGAACGCCGAGCGCTTCCAGTACAACCTCAATACCTATCGTGGCGGGTTGTCGAGCTGGACGACGGTGACCGTGGATAGCCGGGAACGTGTGGAGTCGCTGGCTGCGCGGCTTAATGTGGATGTGGACACGCTGCGCGAGATCAACCGGATTCCCAAGGGGATGCGCCTGAAGGCCGGTTCGACCGTCATGATTCCGCGTACCGAGCGCCACGACCAGGACATCAGCGCATCGCTGGTCGATACGGCCATGCTGGCCGTGGAGCCAGACGTGCCTGACGCCAAGCGCGTCGTGGTGCGGGCGGGGCGCAAGGATACGGTGTCCACGGTGGCGCGTCGCTATGGCGTGTCGGTCAAGCAGGTGCAGTCGTGGAACAAGCTCTCCGGCAGCAAGCTTGTTGCCGGCCAGAGTCTGGTGCTGATGCTGCGTCCGAACTCCGCCGCCGCCATGCGGGCGGAGCGCGCCGGGGACGAAGACGACACGCCAGCCAAGGCCGCGCCACATGGCAAGTCGGGTGGCAAGACACAGGCCGTGGCAAAGTCGGAGAAATCCGATAAGGTCGAGAAGTCGTCGCGATCGGCCAAGAGCGCCAACGCCGAACCCCGCAAGCGGGTGGTGGTGGAGGCCTCGCCGCACGGCTCGACGAGCAAGTCGTCGGGCAAGTCCGCCACGCGCGAAAGCAAGTCGTCGCCGACGCCAGCGACCAAATCCAAGTCGAGCCGCGCGCAGTAGCATCTGCGCGCGGCCACCTCCTGACGCCACGAAATTCTGGCAACCCGGTTCCACGCTAGACGCTGGGCCGGGGACGCGCCGTGCCTCCGTCATGCAAATTGATGGGCATCAAGAACGTAGTCGGCGAAGGGTGGCAAAAGGGCAGTCTGATCCACCAATGGAACTGCCCGATGTCCTTCCCCAAAACCGTCTGTTGCCTGCCGATTCTCTTGGCGTGTCTTGGCGCGTCATGCGAGCGCGCGCAGGAGGATGACGAACCCGATTACCCTCTGCCCAAGCTCGTGGCGCATCGCGGTGGTACGGCGGATCGCCCGGAAAACACGCTTGTGGCGATCGAGTCGGCATTGCGCCAACGTGCCGACATGATCTGGCTGTCGGTGCAAACGAGCCTCGATGGCGTGCCGGTGCTGTACCGCCCGAGCGACCTGTCCTCGCTGACCAATGGATCGGGCAAGGTGGCCGATTTCAGCGCCGCCACGCTAGCGACGCTCAATGCCGGATGGTCCTTCGCCGAAACGGGATCGGATGGCGTGAAGCGCTACCCCTATCGCGACAGTCCGGTCGGCATTCCCACGCTGCAGCAGGCATTGCGTGCCATCCCGGCCAACGTGCCGATCATCCTCGACATGAAGTCGATGCCGGCGGCGGCGCAGACGGCCGCGGTGGCTGCAGTGCTGGATGCGGAGAACGCCTGGAGCCGCGTGCTGATCTACTCGACCGAGGCCGACTACCAGAATACGTTCGCAGCCTGGCCACGCGCGCGGCTGGCCGAGGCGCGTGACGTGACCCGGCGTCGACTGGTCTCCGCAACGCTTGGCCAGCGCTGCGATGCGCCATCCGTTTCAGGTGTGTGGGCGGGATTCGAGATGCGACGCAACGTGGACGTGGTTGAGACCTTCACGCTCGGGGAGGGGCATTCGCCGGTCCAGGCGGTGCTCTGGACCAAAGCCTCTGTCCAGTGCTACCGGTCAAGAGTGGCGGCCAACCTCGTGGCATTCGGCGTGAATGATCGGGCTGACTTTTGCGAGGCAAAGCGTTTGGGGCTGGATGCTGTCATGGTAGATTCTCCAGAAAAGATGGCGGGCATCCGAACGCAGGTGGAAACGAACCCCGCGTCGTGCAACCAGTAGGGCAGTCGGCAGGTTTCCGCCTGTCGAGCTGTCCCAGCCACCAACACCGCATTGATCATCCATATAGCGGAGGAGACATACCATGACGGCAAGCCGCGCACTGCACGCGCGCTCCCTTTCCGACCCGGCAGGATTCTGGGCCGAACAAGCCGCACGCATCGATTGGGAGACCCCCTTCGAACGCGTGCTCGACGACAGTCGCCCACCTTTTGCCCGCTGGTTCGTCGGCGGGCGCACCAACATCTGCCATAACGCCATCGACCGGCACTTGGCCGCGCGTGCCGACCAGCGGGCGCTGGTCTATGTCTCGACCGAGACCGATACCGAACGCACCTACACTTACCGCGAGTTGCATGACGAAGTCACGCGCATGGCAGCGACGCTGCAGGGGCTGGGCGTGCAGCGCGGCGACCGGGTGCTGATCTACATGCCGATGATTCCGGAGGCAATGTTTGCGATGCTGGCCTGCACGCGCATCGGTGCCGTGCATTCGGTGGTGTTCGGCGGGTTTGCCTCGGTCAGCCTGGCGGCCCGTATCGATGACGCCAAGCCGCGCGTGATCGTGAGCGCCGATGCCGGCTCCCGTGCGGGCAAGGTGGTGCCGTACAAGCCGCTGCTTGATGAAGCGATACGGCTGGCTGGTCATCATCCCGAAAAGGTGCTGCTGGTGGACCGCAAGCTGGCTGAGATGCCGCTGGTCAGCGGCCGCGACGAGGACTACGCGGCCTGGCGTGACAAGGTGGCCGGTCAGGCCGTGCCATGCGTCTGGATGGAATCGAGCGAGCCGTCCTACGTGCTCTACACGTCGGGCACCACGGGCAAGCCCAAGGGCGTGCAGCGAGACACCGGTGGCTACGCGGTGGCGTTGGCCACGTCGATGGAAAATATTTTCTGTGGCAAGCCGGGCGACACGATGTTCACCGCGTCCGATATCGGTTGGGTGGTGGGCCATAGCTACATCGTCTACGGGCCGCTGCTGGCGGGCATGACCACGGTCATGTACGAAGGCACGCCGATTCGTCCTGATGGCGCGATCCTGTGGAAGATCGTCGAGCAGTACAGCGTCAACATCATGTTCAGCGCGCCTACGGCGATCCGTGTACTCAAGAAGCAGGACCCGGCGCTGCTCAAGCGTCACGACCTGTCCAGCCTGCGGCTGTTGTTCCTGGCGGGTGAGCCGCTGGACGAACCTACCGCGCGCTGGATTCAGGACGGCATCGGCAAGCCCGTGGTCGACAACTACTGGCAGACCGAATCGGGCTGGCCGATCATCGCGATCCAGCGCGGCGTGGAAGCGCTGCCACCCAAACTGGGATCTCCCGGGGTGCCGGCCTACGGTTACGACCTGCGCATCGTCGATGAGGTCACCGGCGAGGAGTGTCCGCCAAACACCAAGGGCGTGGTGGCGATCGACTATCCGCTGCCACCGGGCTGCATGTCGACGGTCTGGGGCGACGACGACCGCTTCATTCGCACGTACTGGTCGGCGGTGCCGAATCGTCAGTGCTATTCCACGTTCGATTGGGGTATCCGCGACGAGGATGGCTACGTCTTCATCCTAGGTCGCACCGACGATGTGATCAACGTAGCAGGCCACCGGCTGGGCACCCGCGAGATCGAGGAAAGCCTGTCGTCGCACCCGGGCGTGGCCGAGGTGGCCGTGGTCGGCGTGCAGGATGCGCTGAAGGGCCAGGTCGCCATGGGCTTCTGCATTGCGCGTGACGCCGGGCGCACGGCAACCGAAGCGGACCGCATGGCATTCGAGGGGGAGTTGATGAAGACGGTGGAGCAGCAGCTCGGCGCGGTGGCGCGACCGGCGCGCGTGTTCTTCGTCAATGCGCTGCCCAAGACACGCTCGGGCAAATTGCTGCGCCGCGCCATTCAGGCGGTAGCGGAAGGCCGTGATCCGGGCGACCTGACCACGATCGAGGACCCGACGGCGCTGGAGCAGGTGAAGGAGTCGCTGGCCTGACGCAGGCATAGAAGGGCAGGGAGCCCGGCACTTGCGGGCTCCCTGAAAAACCCCTTGCCAGATCTCGGCATGCCGCCTAATATTTTAAGCATAAAATATTTAACCCTGATGTAGAGCCGTCGGCTGACGGCTTGCAGGAGGCGACCAGATGCGCGTGCTATGTATTGGTGGCGGCCCGGCGGGCTTGTACTTCGGCCTGCTGATGAAGCTGCAGAATCCGTCCAACGAGGTGATCGTGGCCGAACGCAACCGGCCATACGACACCTTCGGCTGGGGGGTGGTGTTCTCTGATGCGACGCTCGAGAACCTGAAACAGGCCGATCCGGTCAGCGCGGCCGAGATCAACGCGGCATTCAATCACTGGGACGACATCGACATTCATATCGGTGGGCGCACCATCCGATCCGGTGGGCACGGATTCATCGGCATCGGCCGCAAGCGCCTGCTCAATATCCTGCAGGCACGCTGTGAGGCGCTCGGCGTGAAGCTGGTGTTCGAGACCGATGTCAGCGATGACCAGGCGCTGGCGCGGCAGTACAACGCGGATCTCGTGATTGCCTCGGACGGCCTTAACAGCCGCATCCGCACACGCTATGCCGAGAGCTTCCAACCAGATATCGACACGCGCCAGTGCCGCTTTGTCTGGCTCGGCACGCACAAGCTGTTCGACGCCTTCACGTTCGCATTCGAGAAGACCGAGCATGGCTGGTTCCAGGCGCACGCCTATCGCTTCGACGACAACACGTCGACGTTCATCGTTGAGGCGCCTGAGCCGGTCTGGAAGGCCGCCGGCATTGAACAGATGAGCCAGGAGGAGGGCGTGGCCTACTGCGAGAAGCTGTTCGCCAAGTATCTCGACGGCAACAAGCTCATCAGCAACGCCGCGCATCTGCGTGGCTCGGCGATCTGGATTCGCTTTCCGCGAGTGATCTGCCATCACTGGGTGCACTGGAACACCCTGGACGACGGCCGCCGCGTGCCGGTGGTGTTGATGGGGGACGCGGCGCATACCGCGCACTTCTCGATCGGATCGGGGACCAAGCTGGCGCTGGAAGATGCGATCGATCTGGCGGAGGCGATCGGCGAGCATCGCGCCGCCGGTGTCGACGGCTTGCCGGAAGCGCTGGCCCGCTACGAGGCCACACGCAGCGTGGAAGTGCTCAAGATCCAGAACGCGGCGCGCAATTCGACCGAATGGTTCGAGAACGTCGAGCGCTATGCCGGCATGGCGCCCGAGCAGTTCGCCTATTCGTTGCTGACGCGCTCGCAGCGGATCTCGCACGAGAATCTGCGCGTGCGCGATGCGCAATACGTCGACAACTTCGAGCAATGGCTGGCCGCGCAGGCCGGCGTGCCACAGGAGACGCTGAAGCTGCGCGCGGCTGCCGGCGATGCTGCCTTGCCGCCGATGTTCACACCATTCACAGTGCGCGGCGTCACCCTGAAGAACCGCGTGGTGGTGAGCCCGATGGCGATGTACTCGTCGGTCGATGGCGTGCCGGGCGATTTCCACCTGGTGCATCTCGGTTCCCGCGCCCTCGGTGGCGCCGGCATGGTTGTGGCCGAGATGACCTGTGTGTCGCCAGACGCGCGCATCACGCCGGCTTGCCCGGGGTTGTGGAATGACGCGCAGCGCGATGCGTGGAAGCGCATCGTTGACTTCGTGCACGCCAACGGCGATACGAAGATCGCCATGCAGCTTGGCCATGCCGGGCGCAAGGGCTCGACCCAGCTTGGCTGGGAGAAGATGGACTACCCGCTGGCGGACGGAAACTGGCCGTTGATCTCCGCGTCGGCGCTGCCGTACATGCCCGGCGTGTCGCAGGTGCCACGCGAAATGACGCAGGAAGACATGGACCGCGTGCGTGATGACTTCGTGGCCAACGCGAAGCGCGCGGCGGAAGCTGGCTTCGACTGGCTTGAGCTGCACTGCGCCCACGGCTATCTGCTTTCGAGTTTCATCTCGCCGTTGACCAACACGCGCACCGACGCGTACGGCGGGTTGCTCGCCAACCGTCTGCGTTATCCGCTGGAAGTGTTTGCGGCCGTGCGCGCCGTGTGGCCGCAGGACAAGCCCATGTCGGTGCGGATCTCGGCGCACGATTGGGTCGAGGGCGGCATCACCGCCGATGATGCGGTGGAGATCGCACGCGCCTTCAAGGCGGCCGGCGCGGACATGATCGACTGTTCATCAGGCCAGGTCAGCCCGGATCAGGCGCCGGTCTACGGCCGGATGTACCAGACGCCGTTCTCCGACCGCATCCGCAATGAGGCGGGCATCCCGACCATCGCTGTGGGCGCGATCTTCGAGGCCGATCATGTCGACAGCATCGTCGCGGCTGGTCGGGCCGATCTTTGCGCGATTGCGCGTCCGCATCTGGCCGATCCGGCGTGGACGCTGCACGAGGCGGCCAGGCTGGGCTATCGCGATGTCACGTGGCCGAAGCAGTACGTGTCTGGCAAACGGCAATTGGAAACCAACCTCGCCCGCGCCGCATCGTACGCGCAGCAGCCGGGAAAATGATCATGGGCAATGCATTGCAAGGGCGTCACGCTCTGGTGACTGGCGGTGGGCGTGGCATCGGTGCCGCCATCGCGCGCCGGCTGCTGGCCGATGGCGCCAGCGTCACGCTGCTGGGTCGCGAGCAGGCAGCGCTTGATGCGACCGTTCACGCGCTGCAATCGTGCGTGACCGAAGGCGCGGCGCTGGGCGCGGTCAGCGCGGACATCACGGATGCCGATTGGGTGAGCGGAGCCTTTGCCGGTGCCACTGAAGCACGCGGGCCGATCACGCTGCTGGTCAACAACGCCGGTCAGGCGCACAGCGCGCCGTTCGGCAAGACCGATCTCGCGCTCTGGCAGCGGATGCTGGAGGTCAACCTGACCGGCACCTTTCTCTGCACGCAGGCGGCGCTGCCGGCGATGCTCGAGGCAGGCTGGGGGCGCATCGTGAATGTCGCCAGCACGGCCGGCCTGATCGGGTACGGCTACGTCAGCGCCTATTGCGCGGCGAAGCACGGCGTGATTGGCCTGACCCGCTCTCTGGCGCTGGAACTGGCGACCAAGGGCGTGACGGTCAATGCGGTGTGCCCGGGCTATACCGAAACCGACATCGTGCGCGACGCGGTGGCCAATATCGTCGGCAAGACGGGGCGCTCGGAAGAGCAGGCGCGCGCGGAACTGGCCGCGCGTAACCCACAGCGGCGCCTGGTACGGCCCGATGAAGTGGCTGACGCGGTGGCCTGGCTGTGCCAGCCCTCGGCGTCCGCGATCACGGGGCAAGCCGTGCCGGTGGCCGGCGGCGAGGTGATGGCGGGCTGAACGATCAAACAGAGTGGAGTGAGACAACACATGAGCGATATTGCACTGGACATGCGCCACCACAAGCGCGCCTTTGCGGACTATCAACCGAAGCATTTCCTGTGGTCCGTCTCGGCGGACGGCAAGGTCGGCACGATCACTCTGAACCGGCCGGAGCGCAAGAATCCGCTGACGTTCGATTCCTACGCCGAGCTGCGTGACCTGTTCCGTAGTCTGTGCTACGCCACCGACATCAAGACCGTGGTGGTGACCGGCGCGGGCGGGAATTTCTGCTCTGGCGGCGATGTACACGAGATCATTGGCCCGCTGACGCGCATGACCATGCCGGAGCTGCTCGACTTCACGCGCATGACCGGCGACCTGATCAAGGCCATGCGCGCCTGCCCGCAACCGATCATCAGCGCGATCGACGGCATCTGCGCTGGCGCCGGCGCGATGATCGCGCTGGCCTCCGACATGCGTCTGGGTACCGCGCTGGCGAAGACCGCGTTCCTGTTCGTGCGCGTTGGTCTGGCTGGCGCCGATATGGGCGCCTGTTCGCTGCTGCCTCGCGTGATCGGACAGGGACGAGCGAGCGAACTGCTTTACACCGGCCGCTCGATGAGCGCCGAGGAAGGGCTGCAATGGGGCTTCTTCAATGCGCTGCACGCTTCCGACGCGCTGCTGGCCGAGGCGCAGTCGCTGGCCACGCAGATCGCCGCGGGTCCGACGTTCGCGCATGGCGTTACCAAGAAGCTGCTCCATCAGGAGTGGAATATGGGGCTCGACGAAGCGATCGAGGCCGAGGCGGAGGCCCAGGCGATCTGCATGCAGACGCGAGACTTCCGGCGGGCCTATGACGCGTTCGTCGCGAAGCAGAAACCGGTGTTCGAAGGCGATTGAGGGGCTGACATGAGCGACAAGACCTACCTCGAACTACCGTTCTTCGACGATGCGCACCGTTCGCTCGAGCGCGATCTGGATGCCTGGTGCGGCGAGAACCTGCGCGACGTCGATCACCACGACGCCGACGCGGCGTGCCGCACGCTGGTGCGCCAGCTTGGGCAGGCGGGATGGCTCCGCTACTGCGTACCGGCGGCGTTCGGCGGCGCGCTGCCCGCGCTCGATTCGCGCGCGCTTTGCCTGCTGCGCGAGACACTGGCGCGCCACGACGGCCTGGCTGATTTTGCCTTCGCGATGCAGGGCCTTGGCTCGGGCGCGATCACGCTGGCCGGCAGCGACGCGGTACGCGAGCGCTATCTGCTGCGCGTGGCGAAGGGCGAGGCCATTGCGGCATTCGCGCTGTCCGAGCCCGAGGCAGGTTCCGACGTGGCGGCGATGCAATGCAGCGCGAAGCTGTCCGATGACGGCACGCACTACGTGCTGAACGGCGCCAAGACGTGGATATCGAACGGCGGCATCGCCGACTTCTATTGCGTGTTCGCACGTACCGGGGAGGCAGCCGGCGCGCGTGGCATCACCGCGTTCGTGGTGGACGCCAATACACCGGGCCTGTCCATCGCGGAGCGCATCGACGTGATCGCGCCCCATCCTCTGGCAACGCTGCGTTTCGATGACTGCCGCGTACCCGTTGGCAACCGTCTGGGCGAGCCGGGGCAGGGCTTCAAGGTGGCGATGATGACACTCGACATCTTCCGGGCCTCGGTGGCCGCCGCCGCGCTTGGCTTCGGCCGCGCGGCGCTGGACGATGCGCTGGCACGCGCCACGTCGCGCCCGATGTTCGGCGGCGTGCTGGCGGATCTGCAACTCACGCAGGCGGCGATCGGTGACATGGCTACGGCCATCGATGCCGCCGCGCTGCTGACCTATCGTGCCGCCTGGCTGCGCGACGTGAGGCAGCAACGCACGACGCGCGAGGCGGCGATGGCCAAGATGGTCGCCACCGAGAACGCGCAGCAAGTCATCGACCGGGCCGTGCAGATGTTCGGCGGCCTGGGCGTCAAGGTTGGCACGCGAGTGGAAAGTCTCTATCGCGAGATTCGCTCGCTGCGGATCTACGAAGGCGCCACCGAAGTGCAGAAGCTGATCATTGCGCGCGAGACGCTGGCAGCCCGATAGAACACGAGACAGGAGACAAGTATGGCCGCCCCCCAACCAGCCACCGCTCATGTTGATACCTTCGCACGGGACAGGTTGCCGCCGCCGCAGACGTGGCCGATGTTCCACTTCAATGACGACACGCGCTACCCCGATCGCCTCAACGCGGCAGTGGAGCTTGTGGACCGACATGTGGCGGCCGGCAACGGTGGCCGCGTGGCGGTGCGCCATGAGCGCGCGGGCCGTATCGAGACCGTGACCTATGCCGAGCTGGCGGCGCTTGTGGATCGCATCGCGCATGTGCTGGTCGAGGACATGGGGCTGGTGCCGGGCAATCGCGTGCTGCTGCGCGGCCCGAACAACCTGATGATGGCGGCGAGCTGGCTTGCCACGCTCAAGGCAGGACTGATCGCCGTGCCGACGATGCCGCTGCTGCGCGCCAAGGAGCTCAAGCAGATCATCGACAAGGCGCAGGTGACGGCTGCACTCTGCGATGCACGTCTGCGCGACGAGCTGGACGCGAACCGGCGTGCCGATGGCGAGTACTTTTGTCCGACGCTCGAACGCGTGCGCTACTTCCACGGCGAGGGTGCCGATGCGCTCGAAACCGCGATGGCGGGCAAGCCCGACACGTTCACCGCGTGCGACACGGCCGCCGATGACATCTGCCTGATCGCGTTCACGAGTGGCACCACGGGGCAGCCCAAGGGCACCATGCATTTCCACCGCGATGTGCTGGCGATGTGCGACCTGTTCCCGCGCCACGTGCTCAAGCCCACGCCGGACGACGTCTTCTGTGGCACGCCGCCAATCGCATTCACATTCGGGCTGGGCGGCATGCTCTGCTTCCCGCTGCGCATTGGCGCCAGTACCGCGTTGTCGGAAAAACTTACGCCGGAACTGCTGCTCAAGCTGATCCAGGACCATCGCGCGACGATCGTCTTCACCGCGCCGACGTTCTATCGGCAGATGGCGGCGCAGGCAAAGAACTTCGATCTGTCGAGCCTGAAGAAGAGCGTGTCCGCCGGCGAGGCGCTGCCCGATGCCACGCGGCAGGCCTGGAAGGCAGCCACTGGCATCGAGATGACCGACGGCCTCGGCGGCACGGAGATGATGCATATCTTCGTTTCCAGTGCTGGCGCCGACGTGCGCCCGGGCGCAGTGGGTCGCGTGGTACCGGGGTACGAAGCCCGCATCGTCGACGAGAACATGCAGCCGGTGCCGCCGGGCACGGTAGGCAAGCTCGCGGTGCGCGGGCCCACGGGCTGCCGCTATCTGGACGATCCGCGCCAGGAGGCATATGTGCGCGACGGGTGGAATCTGCCCGGCGACACATTCATGGCCGACGCCGATGGCTACTACTTCTATCAGGCGCGTTCGGACGACATGATCATCTCGGCCGGGTACAACATCGCTGGGCCCGAGGTCGAGGGATCGCTGATGCGGCATGAGTGGGTGGCCGAATGCGGGGTGGTCGGCGCGCCGGACGCGGAGCGTGGCCAGGTCGTGACGGCGTATGTGGTACTGCGTCCCGGTGTGGAGCCCTCCGACGCCACGCGGGCGGCGCTGCAAGACTATGTCAAGCGCGAGATCGCCCCATACAAGTATCCGCGTCGCATCGAGTTCGTGGCGGCGCTGCCGCGTACCGAGACGGGCAAGCTGCAGCGCTTCCGCCTGCGGCAGATGGCGGCAGAGGGCGCGTAGCCATGAACGACGTGTTCACCAATCAGGTGCGTGTGCGTTTCAAGCATTGCGATACCGCCGGCATCGTTTTCTACCCGCGCTATTTCGAGATGCTGAACGACTTTATCGAGGACTGGTTCGCCGAAGCGCTCGACTGGCCGTTCGATGCGATGCATCTGACCGGTCATGCGGGGGTGCCGACGGCCGAACTGCAGTGCCGCTTCGAGGCGCCAAGCCGGCTTGGCGAACTGCTCACACGAGAACTGCGCGTGTCCCATATCGGCCGAAGCAGTTTCTCGGTCGAGGTCCGCCTGGCCGGGCCGGACGGCGGCACGCGTATGCATATCTCTCAGCGGCTCGTCTGCGTCGACACACGGACGATGACCGCGCAGGCCCTGCCTGACCCTGTACGTCATGCAATGGGACGCTTCCTGGCGGCCTGACGGACAACTCTGAACTCTGGATTGGAATCGACATCATGCTCAAGACATTGCAGCCGCCCGACTGGGCACCTCCGAAGGGATACGCCAACGGCATGCTCGCCGAGATGCAGATGGGCAGCCGCCTGATCTTCGTCGGCGGGCAGATCGGCTGGAACGGCCAGTGCGAGTTCGAAACCGACGATTTCGGGCTGCAGGTGGCGCAGGCATTGCGCAATATCGTCGCCGTGCTGGAGCAGGGCGGGGCGCGGCCCGAGCACATCGCGCGCATGACCTGGTATGTGAAGGACAAGGCCGAGTACGTGGGTGCCTACAAGGCGATCGGGCAGCACTATCGTGACATCATCGGCCGCCACTTTCCGGCGATGACCGCGGTAGAGGTGGCGGACCTCGTCGAGCCACGCGCGAAGGTGGAAATCGAGGTCACCGCCGTGGTACCCGCCGCGGCATGACCGGCGTGCCGGGCGGTCGTGAATGACGGGCCGCCTGGCAGGCATGGCAAACGCAAGTCCTTGAAAACTTGAGAAATTGGGTGCGGCGGGATATAATTCGAAAGTTTCGCTTTCAGAACCCTTCACCCTAGCGCCTACCGTATTCCACCTTCCGCCGCCCCCATATTCGCGAGGGCTTTTCGTGCACCACGCAGACATTGTGCGAAGTGACGAAAGAGCCTCCGCCGGGAGTCTCGCCATGCACATGGCTGAGGACTCGCCCACGGGGCACGAGGCGTTGAGCAGGTCGGTCACGGGGTGAATCCAGCAGGAGCCTACCCGTGTTACCGTCTTTTCCGTCCGCCATCCTCGCGCTTGCAGACGGCACGGTCTTTCGTGGCTATTCCATCGGCGCTTCCGGCCATACGATCGGCGAAGTGGTGTTCAACACCGCCATCACCGGTTATCAGGAAATCCTCACCGACCCGAGCTATTCCCGGCAGATCGTCACGCTGACGTATCCGCATATCGGCAATTACGGCGTCAACCCTGAGGATGTAGAAGCCACGAAAGTCCATGCCGCCGGCCTGATCATCAAAGATCTGCCGATTCTGGCCTCGAACTTCCGCAAGGAACATACCCTCGCCCACTACCTGAAGCAGGAAAAGGTCGTGGCGATCGCGGGCATCGACACCCGCAAGCTGACCCGTATCCTGCGCGAGAAGGGCGCCCAGAACGGATGCATCCTGGCTGGTGAGGACAATGTCCAGAAGGCTATCGACCTGGCACGCTCGTTCCCGGGCCTGGCAGGCATGGACCTGGCCAAGGTCGTCTCCGTCAAGGAGCCGTATGAGTGGACCCAGACCGAGTGGAAGCTCGGCGAAGGCTACGGCAAGCAGGACAAGCCGCAGTTCCACGTGGTCGCCTTCGACTTCGGCGTCAAGTTCAACATCCTGCGCATGCTGGCCGAACGCGGCTGCAAGGTGACCGTGCTGCCGGCGCAAGCCAGCGCGGCCGACGCCCTGGCGCTGAATCCGGACGGTATCTTCCTGTCGAACGGCCCTGGCGACCCGGAGCCGTGCGACTACGCGATCGCCGCCACGCGCGAGTTCATCGCCCGCGGTATCCCGACCTTCGGCATCTGCCTGGGCCACCAGATCATGGCCCTGGCCGTGGGTGCCAAGACGCTCAAGATGAGCACGGGTCACCATGGCGCCAACCATCCGGTCAAGGACCATGATGATGGCCGTGTGGTGATTACGTCGCAGAACCACGGCTTCGCGGTCGATGCATCGACGCTGCCGGCCAACGCCCGCGTCACGCACACGTCTCTGTTCGACGGCACGCTGCAAGGCTTCGCGCTGACCGACAAGCCGGCTTTCTGCTTCCAGGGTCACCCGGAAGCGTCGCCCGGTCCGCACGACATCGCGTACCTGTTCGACCGCTTCACCAAGCTGATGCAGGACGCCCGCGCCAAGGCCGCTGCCTGAGATCGAGAAACGAGAGCCTGAACGGGAAACGCCCATGAACGCCTTCATGCATGCCAACCTCGGCATCACTGATTTCTGGACCTTTGTGCTCGGCACGATCTTCATCGTGCTGCTGCCGGGGCCGAATTCGATGTATGTGCTGTCGGTGGCCGCGCAGCGCGGTGTGCGCGCCGGCTACAAGGGGGCATGCGGCGTTTTCCTCGGCGATGCGATCCTGATGGTGCTGTCGGCCGCTGGCGTGGCATCGCTGCTGAAGGCCAGCCCGGGGCTGTTCCACGCGGTCAAGTACGTGGGTGCGGCCTACCTGGCCTGGATCGGCTTCCAGATGCTGCGTGGCGCGGTGCGTAACTGGTCGGCGCAAGCCGATGTCGCCACGAAGGCGGTGGCGTCGCTGGATCGCGCGTCGAACCCGTTCAGCAAGGCGCTGTTCATCAGCCTGCTGAACCCGAAGGCCATCCTGTTCTTCATCTCGTTCTTCATCCAGTTCGTGGACCCGCAGTTCGCCGTTCCGGCGCTGTCGTTCGTGGCGCTGGGCCTGGTCTGCCAGATCTGCAGCTTCGCCTACCTGACCACGATCATCTTCGTGGGCGCAAGGCTGGCCGATGCGTTCCGCCGCCGCCGACGCCTGTCCGCAGGTATGTCGAGCGGGGTCGGGGCGATGTTCATCGGCTTCGGCGCCAAGCTGGCCACGGCCACACTGGGCTGACGGCCTACAACCTGATTACCGGCCCGGCCCGCGCCCAACCGCGCGAGCCGGCCAACAAAGAGAGCGTGCAATGCCAAAGCGCACAGATATCAAGAGCATCCTAATCATCGGCGCGGGCCCGATCATCATCGGTCAGGCGTGCGAATTCGACTACTCCGGCGCGCAGGCCTGCAAGGCGCTGCGTGAAGAGGGCTTCAAGGTCATCCTGGTCAACTCGAACCCGGCGACCATCATGACGGACCCGAACACGGCCGACGTGACGTACATCGAACCCATCACCTGGGAAGTGGTCGAGCGCATCATCGAGAAGGAGCGCCCGGACGCGATCCTGCCGACCATGGGTGGCCAGACCGCACTGAACTGCGCGCTGGACCTGCACCGCCACGGCGTGCTGGACAAGTACAAGGTCGAGCTGATCGGCGCGTCGCCGGAAGCCATCGACAAGGCCGAGGACCGCCAGAAGTTCAAGGACGCGATGACCAAGATCGGTCTCGGCTCGGCCAAGTCCGGCATCGCCCACTCGATGGACGAGGCCGTGGCCGTGCAATCGCGCATCGCCCAGGAAACCGGCACCGCCGGCTACCCGATCGTGATCCGCCCGTCGTTCACGCTGGGCGGCACCGGCGGCGGTATCGCCTACAACCGCGAAGAATTCGAGGAAATCTGCAAGCGTGGCCTGGACCTGTCGCCGACGCGCGAGCTGCTGATCGAGGAATCGCTGCTGGGCTGGAAGGAATACGAGATGGAAGTTGTTCGCGACAAGGCGGACAACTGCATCATCATCTGCTCGATCGAAAACCTGGACCCGATGGGCATCCACACCGGTGACTCGATCACGGTGGCCCCGGCCCAGACGCTGACCGACAAGGAATACCAGATCCTGCGTAACGCCTCGCTGGCCGTGCTGCGCGAGATCGGCGTGGACACCGGCGGCTCGAACGTGCAGTTCTCGATCAATCCGACGGATGGCCGGATGATCGTGATCGAGATGAATCCGCGCGTGTCGCGTTCGTCGGCCCTGGCCTCGAAGGCCACCGGTTTCCCGATTGCGAAGGTTGCCGCCAAGCTGGCCGTCGGCTACACGCTCGACGAACTCAAGAACGAAATCACCGGCGGCCAGACCCCGGCCTCGTTCGAACCGTCGATCGACTACGTGGTCACCAAGGTGCCGCGTTTCGCGTTCGAAAAATTCCCGGCCGCAGACAGCCACCTGACCACCCAGATGAAGTCGGTGGGCGAGGTGATGGCCATGGGCCGTACGTTCCAGGAATCGTTCCAGAAGGCACTGCGTGGTCTGGAAGTGGGCGTGGACGGCCTGGACGAAAAGTCGACCGATCGCGACGAAGTGATCGAGGAAATCGGCGAAGCCGGCCCGGACCGTATCTGGTACGTGGGCGACGCATTCCGCCTCGGCATGTCGCTGGAGGAAGTGCAGAGCGAGACCGATATCGATCCGTGGTTCCTGGCCCAGATCGAAGACATCGTGAAGACCGAAGGCCTGGTGCGTAATCGCACGCTGGAAAGCCTGTCGACCGCCGAACTGCGTCACCTGAAGCAGAAGGGCTTCTCGGATCGCCGCCTGGCCAAGCTGCTGAAGACCGACGCGAAGGCCGTGCGTCTGGCGCGCGTGGCGCAGAACGTGCGCCCGGTCTACAAGCGCGTGGACACCTGCGCGGCCGAGTTCGCCACGAACACCGCGTACATGTACGGCACCTACGAGGCCGAGCATGGCGAGTGCGAAGCCGACCCGACCAGCAACAAGAAGATCATGGTGCTGGGCGGTGGCCCGAACCGGATCGGCCAGGGTATCGAGTTCGACTACTGCTGCGTGCACGCCGCGCTGGCGCTGCGCGAAGACGGGTACGAGACCATCATGGTCAACTGCAACCCCGAAACCGTGTCGACCGACTATGACACCTCGGACCGCCTGTACTTCGAGCCGCTGACGCTGGAAGACGTGCTGGAAATCGTCGACAAGGAAAAGCCGGTCGGCGTGATCGTTCAGTACGGCGGCCAGACCCCGCTGAAGCTGGCGCTGGATCTGGAAGCCAACGGCGTACCCATCATCGGTACGAGCCCGGACATGATCGACGCCGCGGAAGACCGCGAGCGCTTCCAGAAGCTGCTGCAGAACCTGGGCCTGCGCCAACCGCCGAACCGTACCGCGCGCGCTGAAGACGAGGCACTGCGCCTGGCCGAGGAAATCGGTTATCCGCTGGTGGTGCGTCCGTCGTACGTGCTGGGTGGCCGCGCGATGGAAATCGTGCACGAGCCGCGCGACCTCGAGCGCTACATGCGCGAGGCCGTGAAGGTGTCGAACGACTCGCCGGTGCTGCTGGACCGATTCCTGAACGACGCCATCGAGTGCGACGTCGACGCCCTGTGCGACGGCAATCGCGTGTTCATCGGCGGCGTGATGGAGCACATCGAACAGGCAGGCGTCCACTCGGGCGACTCGGCCTGCTCGCTGCCGCCGTACTCGCTGTCGCAGGCAACCGTCGACGAACTGAAGCGCCAGACCGCCGCGATGGCCAAGGCGCTGAACGTGGTGGGTCTGATGAACGTGCAGTTCGCGATCCAGCAGCGGAATGGCGAGGACATCGTCTACGTGCTGGAAGTGAACCCGCGCGCGTCGCGTACCGTGCCGTACGTGTCGAAGGCCACCGGCCTGTCGCTGGCCAAGATCGCCGCGCGTTGCATGGCCGGCCAGTCGCTTGATTCGCAAGGTATCGGCGAAGAGGTGGTGCCGCCGTACTACAGCGTCAAGGAAGCTGTGTTCCCGTTCAACAAGTTCCCGGGCGTGGATCCGGTCCTCGGACCTGAAATGCGTTCGACCGGCGAAGTGATGGGCGTGGGCAAGGTGTTCGGCGAAGCGCTGTTCAAGAGCCAGCTGGCCGCCGGTTCGCGCCTGCCCGAGAAGGGCACCGTGCTGATCACCGTCAAGGACAGCGACAAGCCGCGCGCCGTGACCGTGGCCCGCATGCTGCACGACCTCGGTTACCCGATCGTCGCCACACGTGGCACGGCATCGGCCATCGAGGCCGCCGGCATCCCGGTCCGGGTTGTCAACAAGGTGAAGGACGGCCGTCCGCACATCGTGGACATGATCAAGAACGGTGAACTGGCGCTGGTCTTCACGACGGTCGACGAAACGCGCACGGCCATCGCCGATTCGCGTTCGATCCGTATCGCCGCGCTGGCCGCCCGCGTTCCGTACTACACCACCATCGCCGGCGCCAACGCCGCGGTGGAAGGCCTCAAGCACATGCAGAACCTGGAGGTCTACGACCTGCAGGGCCTGCACAAGCAGCTGGCCTGACATGCCTGATGCTGCGGTGCGGGGAATGTGACCCCGTACCGCAGTAGTCCGTCCGTCGGGTTGATACCGGCGGCGGTTCTGGCCTACACTACGTCGAATTCGCCGATTGCACCGGCCTTGCTGGCCGCTGTGTGATCCCATCTGAAAGCCGCGGTTGAGCGGAAGTGCTGCCTGGCAGGTGACTGCCGGCGCATGGTTCCAGCTCCGCTGCGGCTCATTTTTTTGTTGAACAAGACAATGAGCACCATTCCGATTACCAAGCGTGGCGCCGAACTCCTGAAGGAAGAGCTGCAGCGCCTCAAGGCCGTCGAGCGTCCTGCGGTGATCAACGCCATCTCCGAGGCGCGTGCCCAGGGCGACCTGTCGGAAAATGCCGAATACGACGCCGCCAAGGAAAAGCAGGCGTTCATCGAAGGCCGCATCCAGGAAGTGGAAGCGAAGCTTTCGGCCGCCCAGGTGATCGATCCGACCCAGCTGGACACGGACGGCCGCATCGTTTTTGGCGCCACCGTGGATCTGGAAGACCTGGAATCTGGCAGCCCTGTGAGCTATCAGATCGTCGGTGACGACGAGGCGGATCTCGATACCGGCAAGATCTCCGTGAGCTCGCCGATCGCACGCGCACTGATCGGCAAGTTCGAAGGCGACGTAGCAGTCGTGCTGGCCCCGGGCGGCGAGCGCGAGTACGAAGTCATCACGGTTCGCTACATCTGACGGCGCGGGACAGGCGTGTTCTCCTCGTCTTACTCGAATCTGCCGCCGTTGCCGCATCGTCTGTTTCTGCTGCTGACCGTGATCTGGGCCGGCAGCCTGTGGACGATCGGCTATCTGGTGGCGCCGACGCTGTTCTCGGTGCTGCCGAGCCGCGAAACGGCCGGGATGATCGCCGGGCATCTGTTCCGCTACGAGGCGATCCTCGGCATGACCGTGGGCGTGCTTCAGCTCGTGCTCTGCAATGTGCTGATCCGCCGTGGCGCCGAGCGTTATCGCTCGTTGCGCTGGATCGTCCTGGCCATGCTGGTATGCGTGCTGGCCGGCTATTTCGGTGTGCAGCCGTTCATGGAAGGACTCAAGGTCAAGGCTCAGGCGCTGAATCTGGGCGTGTCCGAATCACCCTATAAGGCCGAATTCGGCATGTTGCACGGGGTGTCCAGCGTGATCTATCTGGTTCAGAGTGTGCTGGCACTGGTGCTGGTGTGGCGAGCTAGCGCGCCACGCTGAGCAGAAGTGTGAAAAAAGGCGGCCTCGGCCGCCTTTTTGGTGGAACTGGCCGATTCGGCCACTGGTCAACCCAGTGCTTTCTTCTTCTGGCTGGCCGGACGGGCGCGGGAACGCTTGACGTTACCACCCTGGGTCACACGTTCGTTGCCCAGTACGGTGACTGCCGTGCTCTTGGGGCGGCGTTGACCGGAAGTGCTCGGCTTGCGGACCACGACGGTACGTGGCGCAGCGCCTGTGCCAGTAGCACGGCGACGCGCGGCGGCTCCCAGTTCCTCCGGCAGGTTTTCCTTCAGGAGGGCGGGGCCCGGACGCCAGATCACGAGCAACTTGCCGATGTGCTGGATCGGCGCGGCGCTGAGTTCGTCACAAATGGCGTCGTAAATGGCAATGCGTGCGTCGCGTTCGTCACCGAGGACGCGAATCTTGATCAGATCGTGAGCCGCCAGGCTCCGGTCGATCTCGGCCAGGACCGCACGGGTCAGGCCTTCCGCACCGATCATGACCACGGGATTGAGGCTGTGGGCGCGCGAGCGCAGGTCGGAGCGTTGGGCGGAAATCAGTTGTAGGGCTGGCATGAGAGGGCAAATAGCGATTTGGCGCGTATTATCCGCCAAAATATCGCCGGCAGGCGGTAAAGATCTCCAAATCGGGAGAAAAAGCTCCGCACGGTCGTTCGACTTGCGGTGCCAATCCCGCCAAACCGGTAAGTAGCAAGTAGGCAAGTCTCATCAATGGCCAAGAACAAATTCAATCAGTCGTGGCTGCACGACCACATCAACGATCCGTACGTGAAGATGGCCCAGCGCGAGGGCTATCGCGCCCGCGCGGCCTACAAGCTCAAGGAGATCGACGATCAGGACAAGTTGATCCAGCCAGGCCAGGTCATCGTGGATCTGGGCGCCGCGCCGGGCAGCTGGAGCCAGTACGCCCGGAACAAACTGGCCGCTTCACCCCGCGCGAAAGACGGCCGGATCGACGGCGCCGTGGTGGCGATCGACATCCTGCCGATGGAGCCGGTGGCCGACGTGACCTTTATCCAGGGCGATTTCCGGGAGGAAGAGGTATTCCGTCAGCTCGAGCAGGTGGTGCTCGATGCGTCTGGTGGCTCCCGCATCGACCTTGTTATCTCCGATATGGCCCCCAACTTGTCTGGCGTGGCCTCGGCCGATGCCGCGCGGATCGAGTATCTGTGCGATCTGGCGCTGGACTTTGCCCAGGCCCACCTGAAGCCGGAAGGTTCCTTGCTGGTCAAGTGCTTTCACGGCTCGGGCTACAGCCAGATCGTGGAAAAGTTCAAGCGGCAGTTCAAGGTCGTCGCGAGCCGCAAGCCCAAGGCGTCGCGTGACAAGTCTTCGGAAACATTTATTCTTGGGCGCTACCTGAAGTCGATGGACTGACGCGGGCCCAAAACATGCCGCAGGCGCTCCCAGTGCTCCCAAAAGGGGGCGGGGTACGCCCGGGCGGTGCGCGACTTGCCCTGAATGGGCCGTATCAGGCACTATCAGGTCCATAGATTCAGATTTCCCTGCGGGGGCGGGGGCTGCATTACAATGCAATGCAGCTACCCGTTGGCAAGGCAATTGGAAAGGAGTTCGGCCTTGAATAACAACCTGTTTCAAAAGGCGGCAATCTGGCTCGTAATCGCGCTGGTATTGTTCACCGTCTTCAAGCAGTTCGACAAACCGCGTGCCCAGGACAGTGTCACCTATTCGCAGTTCATGGATGACGCCAAGAACGGCAAGGTGTCGCGTGTCGACGTGCAGGGCCGCAACCTCGTGGTTTCGCCCAAGGAAGGCTCCAAGTACACGATCATTTCGCCGGGCGATATCTGGATGGTCGGCGACCTGATGAAGTACGGTGTCCAGGTGACCGGCAAGGCTGACGACGAGCCCAACGTGCTGGTCCAGGCGCTGTACTACCTCGGACCGACGCTCCTGATCATCGTCTTCTGGTTCTACATGATGCGGCAGATGCAGGGCGGGGGGAAAGGCGGAGCCTTCTCCTTCGGTAAATCCCGCGCGCGCCTGATCGACGAGAACCAGAACGCCGTTACCTTCGCTGACGTCGCGGGTTGCGACGAGTCGAAGGAGGAAGTGGTCGAACTGGTCGACTTCCTGAAGGACCCGCAGAAATTCCAGAAGCTGGGCGGACGTATTCCGCGCGGCGTGCTGCTGGTCGGGCCTCCGGGTACCGGCAAGACGCTGCTGGCGCGTGCTATCGCCGGTGAGGCCAAGGTGCCGTTCTTCAGCATCTCGGGTTCGGACTTCGTGGAAATGTTCGTCGGCGTGGGTGCAGCCCGTGTGCGCGACATGTTCGAGAACGCCAAGAAGCAGGCCCCCTGCATCGTGTTCATCGACGAAATCGACGCGGTCGGTCGCCATCGTGGCGCCGGCATGGGCGGCGGTAACGACGAGCGCGAGCAGACCCTGAACCAGATGCTGGTCGAGATGGATGGCTTCGAGGCCAACTCTGGCGTGATCGTGATCGCCGCGACCAACCGTGCCGACGTGCTGGACAAGGCGCTGCTGCGTCCGGGCCGTTTCGACCGTCAGGTCTATGTGGGCCTGCCGGACATCCGCGGCCGCGAGCAGATCCTGAAGGTCCATATGCGCAAGGTGCCGATCGGCAACGACGTGGACGCATCGATCATCGCTCGTGGTACGCCTGGCTTCTCGGGTGCGGACTTGGCCAACCTGGTCAACGAGGCTGCGCTGTTTGCCGCCCGCCGCAGCAAGCGCGTGGTGGACATGCAGGACTTCGAGGACGCCAAGGACAAGATTTACATGGGCCCGGAGCGCAAGTCGACGGTCATGCGCGAGGAAGAGCGCAAGGCCACGGCTTACCACGAGTCTGGCCATGCCGTGGTTGCCAAGCTGCTGCCGAAGGCCGATCCGGTCCACAAGGTCACGATCATGCCGCGCGGTTGGGCGCTGGGCGTGACCTGGCAGTTGCCGGAGCATGACAAGTACTCGAAGTACAAGGACAACATGCTCGAGGAAATTGCCATCCTGTTCGGCGGCCGCGCTGCCGAAGAGGTGTTCCTCAACGCCATGAGCACCGGTGCTTCGAACGACTTCGAGCGTGCCACCAAGATCGCCCGCGATATGGTGACCCGCTTTGGCATGAGCGATTCGCTCGGCGCGATGGTCTACGTGGACACAGAGCAGGACGGCATGTTCGGCAAGCTGTCGTCGAAGACCGTGTCCGAAGCGACGCAGCAGAAGGTTGACGCAGAGATCCGCCGCATCATCGACGATCAATACGCGCTGGCCAAGCGCTTGCTCGAAGAGAACCGCGACAAGGTCGAAGCGATGACCAACGCGCTGATGGAGTGGGAAACGATCGACGCCGAACAGGTGAACGACATCATGGCGGGCCGTCCGCCGCGTCCGCCGCGTGGCGCGCAGGGTCCGAACAGCGGTGGCAACACGCCTCCCGGCGGTTCCCCGGTGGCACCGACCAATGCACCCGCAACGGCACGTGCCGACGAAACGGTTTGATACGGATGTGACATGAGGTGATACGCAGAGACCAGCTCGCAAGGGCTGGTTTCTGATAGCCTCTCAGGCCGGTGCCTTGCGCGCCGGCTTTTTTGTTTTCAGGACGCGAATCTTGTCGACCGAGTTCTTCCAGTGCGGGCGCTATCGTTTTTCCCGCCGCCGCCGCCCACTCGTGATGGGTATTCTCAATGTGACCCCCGATTCGTTCTCCGATGGCGGGCAGCACACCACCCGTGACGCCGCGCTGCGCCACGCGGAGCAATTGATTGCAGAGGGTGTCGACATCATCGATATCGGTGGAGAGTCCAGCCGACCTGGGTCGGCCGCGCTGCCGCTCGATCAGGAACTAGATCGTGTGATGCCGATTGTCGAGTCGCTGGCCGATTGCGGTAAGCCGCTTTCGATCGACACCTACAAGCCGGAGGTTATGCGTGCAGCGCTGGCGGGCGGAGCGGATCTGATCAATGATATCTGGGGCTTCCGAATGCCGGGTGCCGTTGAGGCAGTTGCCGCAGGGCAGTTCGGACTATGCGTCATGCATATGCAGCGTGATCCCCAGACGATGCAGGAGGATCCGCACTACACCGATGTGGTTGCCGAGGTAGCATCTTTTCTGGAAGAGCGGGTGTCAACCCTGCGTGCGGCGGGCATCGACACTGCGCGTATTTCCCTTGATCCAGGTTTTGGATTTGGCAAGACTCCAGACCATAATCTGAGGTTGCTCGGGCAATTACCTAGCCTTGCCGTTGATGGCCTGCCGCTCCTGGTGGGCCTGTCGCGCAAATCGACGCTGGGTGCAATCATCGGCGGCAAACCTCCACAGGCGCGCGTAGCTGCCAGTGTGGCGGCAGCCGTGTGCGCAGCTGAGCGCGGTGCATATATCGTCCGGGTACATGATGTTGAACAAACAGTGGACGCCCTCAAGGTGTGGTGGGCCGTCCGCCAAGAATCAGTTGCCCCCGATGGGCAACACGGAGAATGAGAAATATGACACGCAAGTATTTCGGGACAGACGGCGTGCGGGGTCGGGTCGGCGACGCGCCGATCACGCCAGATTTTGTGATGCGACTTGGCCATGCGGCCGGCAAGGTGCTGGCGCTGGGGCAGAAGAGTTCGCAGGGCAAGCCCACCGTCCTGATTGGCAAGGACACGCGGATCTCTGGATATATGCTGGAAGCGGCACTCGAGGCCGGCTTTACAGCCGCAGGCGTCAATGTGCTGCTGACTGGTCCGTTGCCCACGCCGGGCATTGCCTATCTCACGCGAACGCTCCGGTTGGCGGCGGGAGTGGTGATTTCCGCAAGCCACAACCCGTACTACGACAACGGTATCAAGTTCTTTTCGGCGTCGGGTGACAAGCTGCCCGATGACGTGGAATCGCGGATCGAGGCCATGGTTGAAGAGCCAATGACCTGCGTGCACTCGGATGAACTCGGCCGCGCCCGCCGGATCGACGACGCTGCAGGTCGTTACATCGAGTTTTGCAAGAGCACATTCCCGTACGAACACGACCTGCATGGTCTGAAGATCGTAGTCGATTGCGCTAATGGTGCCGCTTATCACATCGCACCGCATGTGTTCCACGAGTTGGGCGCCGAGGTGATTTCGATCGGCAACCAGCCCAATGGCCGCAACATCAACGCCGGGTATGGCGCCACCGCGCCCGAGAAGCTGATCGAAGCAGTCAAGGCTAACGGCGCGGATCTCGGCCTGGCATTCGACGGCGACGCCGACCGCCTGCAGGTGGTGGACGCCGATGGCCGGTTGTACAACGGCGATGAGTTGCTCTATCTGATTGTGCGCGATCGTCAGGCGTCCGGCCAGCGGGTAGAAGGTGCGGTCGGCACGCTGATGACGAACATGGCAGTCGAACTGGCGCTCAAGCGCATTGGCGTGTCGTTCGTCCGCGCCAAGGTTGGCGACCGTTACGTGCTCGAGGAACTCAATCGACGCCACTGGCAGCTCGGCGGCGAGGGATCCGGGCATCTGCTGTGCCTGGACAGGCATACCACGGGCGATGGCATCGTGTCCGCGCTGCAGGTGCTGGCCGCGCTACGCCGCAGTGGCAAGACCCTTCCGCAACTGCTGGATGGCGTGAGTCTGTTCCCGCAGACGCTCATCAACGTGCGCGTCGAGAAGGGCTTTGACTGGCAGAACCACGCTGGACTCAAGGCTGTCCGGGAGCGTGTGGAGCCCGAACTGGAAGGCCGGGGTCGGGTACTGATCCGCGCCTCGGGAACGGAGCCCGTGGTCCGTGTGATGGTGGAGGCCGAACAGGTGGAAACCGCTGAGCGCGCCGCGCAGGAGCTTGCCGCCGCATTGCGCGCTTGAGCGTTCCTCTGGGCAGCCCAACGCTGTCGAAAGGCCACGGCACTGTGTCGTGGCCTTTTCTTTTTCGGAAATAAAGCAATTAACCGCCATATTCCACCACCACCCATAGAGAAATTGCTATCAGTATCGGGGTGGTGATTGATGCACAAATGTATGCCGGCGCATTGACAAGCCCTTGAATATCGGGGGCTTCGGGTGGCGTTTGAAGAAGATTTGGCGATGTCATGGAACTGTCATATGGAGAGCATACAGTTCGCCTTGTCAAAAATTTGTCATTCCCAACCCATGTTCTCTGGAGGACATATGAAGCTGGTCAAGACTGCCGTAGCAGGCATCGTGTCGATTGTGGTGGCGGGTACTGCGTTCGCGGCGGAAATTACCGGTGCTGGCGCTTCTTTCCCGGCGCCTGTGTATTCCAAGTGGGCTGATGCCTACCAAAAAGCAACGGGCAACAAGGTCAACTATCAATCTATCGGTTCGTCGGGTGGTATCAAGCAGATCGGCGCCAAGACCGTTGACTTCGGCGCTTCGGACGCTCCGCTGAAGGACGACGAACTGGCAAAGGGCAACCTGATCCAGTTCCCGACCGTGATCGGTGGCGTAGTGCCGGTGATCAACCTGCAAGGCGTGAAGCCGGGCGAGCTGATCATCACGGGTGACGTGCTGGCCAACATCTACCTCGGCAAGATCAAGAAGTGGGACGATCCCGCGATCAAGGCCCTGAACCCGAAGGCCCACCTGCCGAGCCAGGACATCCTGCCGGTGCGTCGTGCCGACGGCTCGGGCACGACGTTCATCTTCACGAACTACCTCTCGAAGGTCAGCCCTGACTGGAAGAACTCGGTGGGCGAAGGCACCACGGTGAACTGGCCGGGCGGTGGCACGGGCGGCAAGGGTAACGAAGGCGTGGCCGCCTTCGTGCAGCGTCTGAATGGCGCCATCGGCTACGTTGAGTATGCCTATGCCAAGCAGAACAAGATGACGTACCTGACGATGAAGAACTCGGCAGGCGAGATCGTCAAGCCTAGCGACGAAGCCTTCAAGGCGGCCGCTGCCGGCGCTGACTGGAGCAAGTCGTTCTACCAGATCCTGACGAACGAGCCGGGCAAGACGGCATGGCCGATCGCTGGCGCCACCTTCATCCTGCTGCACAAGACGCAGGAAAAGGCGGCACAGGGCCAGGAAGTCATGAAGTTCTTCGACTGGGCCTACAAGAGCGGTGGCACGATGGCTGCTGAACTGGATTACGTACCGCTGCCGGAATCGGTCGTGAACCAGATTCGCTCGACCTGGAAGAACAGCGTCAAGGACGGTTCGGGTAAGGCACTGTACTAATCCCGAAGTCTGTCCGGTCACGTAGTCCGGGGTCGTGCCTCGGCGTTGCGTGACGGGTGCCGCGGCGGCTGAAAAGCCGCCGCGGCTCCGATTCACCCATCGATCTTTTCATCATGGCGACCTCGTCCGATCTTCCCGTCGTCCGGCCTCCCAGCCGTCTTGGCGACATCCTGTTCGGCGGCCTGACCCGCGGCGCCGCCATTGTGACGCTGTTGCTGCTCGGCGGCATCATCGTGTCTCTGGCCATCAGCGCCTGGCCCTCGATCAGCAAGTTCGGCATTTCGTTCCTCTGGAACTCGGAATGGGATCCACCCGCCGACGTCTACGGCGCGCTTGTTCCCATCTACGGCACGATCGTCACCTCGCTGATCGCGCTCATCATCGCCGTGCCGGTCAGCTTCGGCATCGCACTGTTTCTTACCGAGCTGTCGCCCGCCTGGTTGCGCCGGCCGCTCGGCACCGCCATCGAGCTGCTCGCCGCAGTGCCGTCGATCGTCTACGGCATGTGGGGTCTGCTCGTGTTCTCTCCGATCTTCGGCGAGTACTTCCAGAAGCCGCTGGCCAACACCATCGGTCAGGTACCCGTGATCGGCAAGCTGTTCCAGGGCGCTCCGCTCGGCATCGGTCTGCTCTGCGCGGGTGTGATTCTGGCGATCATGATCATCCCGTACATCGCCTCGGTGATGCGCGACGTGTTCGAAGTCACCCCGGTGCTGCTGAAGGAATCGGCCTACGGCATTGGCTGCACTACCTGGGAAGTGATGTGGCGCGTGGTGCTGCCCTTTACGCGTGCCGGCGTCATCGGTGGCGTCATGCTTGGCCTGGGCCGCGCGCTGGGCGAAACGATGGCGGTCACGTTCGTGATCGGCAACACCAATATCCTCGACAACGTGTCGCTGTTTTCGCCGGGCAACAGCATTACCTCGGCGCTGGCGAATGAGTTCGCCGAAGCCGGCGCTGGCCTGCATACCGCCGCGCTGATGGAACTGGGCCTGATCCTGTTCTTCATTACGTTCGTGGTGCTGGCGCTGTCCAAGCTCCTGCTGCTGCGTCTGGCCAAGAATGAGGGTGGAAAATGAACCAAGCCAGTCAAGCCAGTCAAGCCGTGTCAACTTCGTCCATCCCCGCCGTACGTCCTGACTCGGACGCTGTGCGCGCGCGCCTGCAGGGCTCGCGCCGCCGCATGAACATGTACGCGCTGACCGCGTCGCTGGCCGCGATGGGTTTCGGCCTGTTCTGGCTGGCATGGATTCTCTGGACCACCATCTCGCTGGGCGTCGGCGGCCTGTCGCTCGACCTGTTCACACAGATGACGCCGGCCCCGAACACCGCCGGCGGTGGTTTGGCCAACGCCATCTTCGGCAGCTTCGTGCTGGTGGGCATGGCCACGCTGGTCGGCACGCCGCTGGGTATCCTGGCCGGCATCTACCTGTCCGAATATGGCAAGAAATCGCCGCTGGCCAGTTTGATCCGTTTCATCAACGACATCCTGCTGTCGGCCCCGTCGATCGTGATCGGTCTGTTCGTCTATGCCATCGTGGTGACCCGCATGGGCCATTTCTCGGGCTGGGCCGGTGTCTGCGCGCTGGCACTGCTGCAGGTGCCGATCGTGGTCCGTACCACCGAGAACATGCTGAACCTGGTGCCGAACGCATTGCGTGAAGCTGCCGTTGCGCTTGGCACGCCCAAGTGGAAGATGGTGATGTCGATCACGATCAAGTCGTCGTACGCGGGCATCGTGACCGGCGTACTGCTGGCCGTGGCCCGTATCGCCGGCGAAACCGCGCCGCTGCTGTTCACCGCGCTGTCCAACCAGTTCTGGAGCGCCGACCTGAACAAGCCGATGGCCAACCTGCCGGTGACGATCTTCCGCTTTGCCATGAGCCCGTTCACCGAATGGCAGCAACTGGCGTGGGCCGGCGTGTTCCTGATTACGATTGGTGTGCTTGCGCTGAACATCATCGCGCGCATGCTCTTCAAGAAGTAACAATTCAAGCGAGACATCAGCATGACCTCTACCGTCATCGATATTCCCGATACCGTGCGCGCCAAGATCGACGTTCGGAACCTGAACTTCTACTACAACCAGTTCCACGCGCTCAAGAACATCAACATGTCGATCCCGGATCGGAAGGTGACCGCCTTCATCGGTCCGTCCGGTTGCGGCAAGTCGACGCTGCTGCGTACGTTCAACAAGATGTACGCGCTGTACCCCGAGCAACGCGCCGAGGGCGAGATCAGCATGGATGGCGAGAACCTGCTGACGAGCAAGCAGGACATCTCCCTGCTGCGCGCCAAGGTCGGCATGGTGTTCCAGAAGCCGACGCCGTTCCCGATGTCGATCTACGACAATATCGCCTTTGGCGTGCGCTTATTCGAGAAGTTATCGCGCTCGGAGATGGATGACCGCGTCGAGTGGGCGCTCTCCAAGGCGGCGCTCTGGAACGAGGCCAAGGACAAGCTGCACCAGTCCGGATATGGCCTTTCCGGTGGCCAGCAGCAACGTCTGTGCATTGCGCGTGGTATTGCGATCCGCCCGGAAGTGCTGCTGCTGGACGAGCCGTGCTCGGCGCTGGACCCGATTTCGACGGGCCGCATTGAAGAACTGATCGCCGAGCTCAAGGACGAGTACACGGTCGTGATCGTGACGCACAACATGCAGCAGGCTGCACGCTGCTCGGACTACACCGCCTACATGTACCTGGGCGAGCTGATCGAGTTCGGCGAGACCGAGAAGATCTTCATCAAGCCGCATCGCAAGGAAACCGAAGACTACATAACCGGCCGCTTCGGTTGATCGAAGCCGGACTGAATTGCAGGACTCGAGCATCCACGCTTAGCATACGATTAGCGGCCAGGAGAACACCATGACTGACAAGCACCTGTCGACCCAGTTCGACGCAGACCTTAACGCGATCAACACCAAATTGCTGCAGATGGGTGGTCTGGTCGAGTCCCAGATCGAGCTCGCCATGCGCGCGCTGGCGGACTTCGACGGCGATCTCGCTGATCAGGTCATCACCCGCGAGCAGCAGCTCAACGCGCTTGAAGTCGAGATCGATGCCGATTGCGGCAACATCATCGCGCGCCGCCAGCCCACCGCGCGTGACCTGCGTCTGGTGATGGCGATCTCGAAGACGATCACCAATCTCGAGCGCGCCGGTGACGAGGCCGAGAAGATCGCCAAGCGGACCAAGCACATCATGGAAGATGCCGCGGCCCACACGATCAACTACGCCGAGGTGAAGCTGTCCGGCGAGATGGCCATCACGCTGCTGCGCCAGGCACTGGATGCCTTCGCGCGGCTGGATACCGTGGCCGCCGCGCGCATCGTGAAGGACGACAAGGCCATCGACGAGGAATTCCGGGCCTTCGTGCGCAAGTTGATTACCTACATGATGGAAGACCCGCGCACGATCTCGGTGGCGCTGGACTTCCTGTTCATCGCCAAGGCCGTCGAGCGTATCGGCGATCACGCGAAGAATATTGCAGAATTCATCATCTACATCGTAAAGGGCACGGACGTTCGTCATGCCTCGCGCGAGGACATGGAGCGCGAAGCGCTAAGCTGATAACGCGCCTGGACTGAGTTTGCGGAGAACAATTACATGCCAAGCAGTATTCTCGTTGTCGAAGACGAACCGGCAATCGCCGAGTTGATTGCCGTCAATCTGCAGCACGCCGGGCACTATCCCATCCGCGCATACAACGCCGAGCAGGCGCTGTCGCTGATGAGTGACGTGCTGCCGGATCTCGTGCTGCTGGACTGGATGCTCCCGGGCAAATCGGGTGCCACCTTCGCCAAGGAGCTGCGCAACAACGATCGCACCAAGCAGATCCCGATCATCATGCTCACCGCGCGCAGCGAGGAGCAGGACAAGGTGATGGGCCTCGAAGCTGGTGCGGACGACTATGTGACCAAGCCGTTCTCGCCGAAGGAACTGCTGGCCCGCATCAAGGCGGTGTTGCGCCGACGCGCGCCGCAGCTGACCGACGACGTGGTGGCGATCAACGGCCTGCGTCTTGACCCGGCCACGCACCGCGTTACCGGTCAGGATGACGGTGGTCCGATCAAGCTGGATCTGGGGCCGACAGAGTTTCGTTTGCTGCACTTTCTGATGACGCATCCGGAGCGTGTGCATAGTCGCTCACAGTTGCTGGATCAGGTTTGGGGCGACCACGTTTTTGTGGAAGAACGGACCGTGGACGTACACATCAAGCGCCTGCGCGCCGCGCTGACCCCGGGTGGATACAGCAACATGATCGAAACCGTGCGTGGCAGCGGCTATCGCCTGGCGCGATCGCCAAGCCACTGAGCGTAACCGGCCGGCGGCGGTGCGGCGAGGGCCCCGTCCGGTCGAAAAGGACCATGCAGGCCACGGCTGTTTCGTGGCAAACTCCGTCGCAATGCGACCGCCGCTCGAACTTCCTACCCTCGCATGAATGTCATCTGGGCCCGTTCCGTGGCCATTCTCGTCAGCCTGACGGTCATCGCCGCCGGACTGTACGTCTTTGCCGGCCCTGTCTCCGGTCTGCTGTTCCTCTGCATTTCGCTGTTTCTGCTGCTCGGCTACTACCTGTTCCAGATCAACCGGCTCTGGAAGGTGCTGGACGCGCCCGCATACGGCGAGATCCCCAGCGCGCTGGGTCTGTGGGGCGAGGTCTACTATCGCCTGCACCGTCTGGTGAAGCGCTGGCGCACCCAGGTGTTGCAGGTGGAGCAGCAGCACACCCGCTTTATCCAGGCCATCCAGGCATCGCCCTATGGCGTGCTGATGCTCGACGACGCCGACCAGATCGAATGGTGCAACGACGTGGCCGAGCAGCATTTCGGCCTCAACGCGAAGCGCGATGTGCGTCAGCGCATCACGCACCTGATTCGGCGCCCGGAGTTCGTGCACTACCTGACGCGCGAACGCTATGACGAGCCCCTGATCATGCGTGATATGGGCGAGCACAAGCGCAGCAGCACCTCGGTACAGATTCTTCCCTACGGCGAGAATCGCAAGCTCGTGCTGACGCAGGACATCACCAAGGTCGAGAACACCGAGGCGATGCGCCGGGACTTCGTCGCCAACGTCTCGCACGAGTTGAAGACGCCGCTGACCGTGCTGACCGGGTTTCTCGAGACCGTTCGCGACCTGCCGGTGTCGGAGGAAGATCGCAAGCGCTACATCGATATGATGCTGGTGCAGTCGATGCGGATGCAGCATATCGTCGAGGATCTCCTGGCGCTGGCCAAGCTGGAATCGGATGTCCAGCCTCCGACACTTGATCCGGTGGACGTCGGTGGGCTTGCCGCTCACCTCGTACATGACGCCGAGGCGCTGTCCCAGGGGCGCCACGACATCCACACGGAGATCGATACCGCCGTGGTGCTGCGCGGCTCGGAGGGCGAACTGCTGTCGGCGCTTGGCAATCTGGTGTCGAACGCGGTGCGCTATACGCCGGACGGCGGGCGCATTGCCATCCGTATGACGTACACGGACGGGCATTCGGTGTTCTCGGTGAGCGATACCGGGCTTGGGATTGCGCCCGAGCATATCCCGCGCCTGACCGAGCGCTTCTATCGCGTCGACCGCAGCCGCTCACGGGATACCGGCGGCACGGGGCTGGGCCTGGCGATCGTCAAGCACGTCCTGTCGCGTCACCACGCGGATCTGCGAGTGACCAGCGAAGTGGGGCGGGGTAGCACGTTCCGCATCGTGTTCCCGGTGGATCGCAGCGGGTATGAGCCTGAGTCGGCGCAGCCGATGCCGCAACTGGGCGATGCCCCGCGCCACGCGGCCTGACGTCAACGGCACGCTGCTTCAGGCGAATCCGATACAAAAAGGGCCGCTTCCTTTCGGGAAGCGGCCCTTTCGCTTGCAAGGTGCGCCGTTCAGGTGCCGAACCTCTCCAGTAGCTCCACCTGGCTTACGCGCTGTTCCTTGGCGCGCGATGGCTTGCGCACATACTCGCCGTCCGATTGCATGATCCACGCCGAGGCGTTGTCGCGCAGATGCACCTGCAGACCTTCCTTGATCACGCGTGCCTTGAGCGTGCGATCCAGTACCGGGAAAGCTACCTCCACGCGGCGGAACAGGTTGCGGTCCATCCAGTCAGCGCTCGACAGATACAGCACGTCATCGCCACCGGCATGGAAGTAGTAGACACGATGGTGCTCGAGGAAGCGGCCGACGATCGAACGTACCGAAATGTTCTCGGACATCCCCGGCACTCCTGGGCGAAGCGCGCAAACGCCCCGCACGATCAGATCGATCTTCACGCCGGAACGCGATGCCTTGTACAGCTCTTCGATGATCGTCGGCTCCAGCAGCGCGTTCATCTTCGCGATGATGCGCGCCCGCTTGCCCGCGCGTGCGTTGCGGGCCTCGGCACGGATGTGCTCGACGAGGTTGCTGTGCATCGTGAACGGCGACTGCCACAGGTGATTCAGGCGGATCGTGCCGGCGGTGCCCGTCAGAAGCTGGAACACGTGATGCGCGTCCTCGCAGATCTTTTCGTCGGCCGTCAGCAGCCCGAAGTCGGTGTACAGCCGGGCCGTGCGCGGATGATAGTTGCCCGTGCCAAGGTGGACGTAGCGGCGCAGCATGAAGTGCTTCGCCTTGGGCGTGGCCGGCTCGCGGCGCACGATCAGGAGCATCTTGGCATGGCATTTGTGGCCGACCACGCCATACACGACGTGGGCGCCAACCGATTCCAGCCGTTCGGCCCAGTTGATGTTGGTTTCTTCGTCAAACCGCGCAAGCAGTTCCACCACTACCGTCACTTCCTTGCCGTTGCGCGCCGCGGTCATGAGCGCTTCCATCACCGCAGATTCGTTCCCGGTGCGGTAGACAGTCTGCTTGATTGCCACCACGTTCGGGTCGTTGGCGGCAAGCTGCAGCAGGTCGAGCACAGATGAGAAGCTTTCGTACGGGTGATGCAGCAGCACATCGCGCTGACGGATCACGTCGAACATGTTGGAACCCGCCGGAAACGCCTTGACAGCTGCCGGCACATGGGGCGTGTACTTGAGGGTAGGGCGGTCCACCATGTCGGGAATCTGCATCAACCGCGCCAGGTTGACCGGACCGCTCACGCGGTACAGATCCTGTTCGGTCAGGCCGGACTCGAGCAGCAGCCGGCGCGTCAGCGCGGGCGGCGTGTCAGACGACACTTCGAGGCGGACCATATCACCGAAGTGACGTGTCGGCAGTTCGCCCTGGAGTGCTTCACGGAGATCGGTAATGTCGTCTTCGGACACGAACAGGTCCGAATTGCGCGTTACGCGGAACTGATAGCAGCCTTCGACTTCGATTGCGGGGAACAGCTCATGCACGAATGCCTGCATGAACGACGACAGCATCACGAACCCGTACGGATACCCCGAAAGCTGCTCGGGCATGCGCACCACGCGAGGCAGCGCGCGCGGGGCCTGAACGATGGCAAGATCGGCATCGCGTCCGAACGCGTCCTTGCCGGACAGTTCGATCACGAAATTCAGGCTCTTGTTGAGCACGCGCGGGAACGGGTGGGCCGGATCGAGCGCGATCGGCGTGAGCACGGGGCCCAGCTCGCGCACGAAGAAATCGCGCGCCCAGGCGCGCTGCTGCTCGGTCCAGGTGCTGGTCAGGTGGAAGAACACACCTTCCTGCTCCAGCGCGGGGAAAATCACGTTCTGCAGCATGTCATACTGCGAGGCAACCAGTCGCTGGGTGCGCTCGGTGACAAGCTGGTAGGTTTGCAGGAATGAGAGACCGTCGGGCGTGAGGCCCGATGCGTTTTCCCGCATCTGTTCCTTCAGACCCGCCATCCGGATCTCAAAGAATTCGTCCAGGTTGCTGGATACGATACAGATGAACTTCAGCCTTTCCAGCAGGGGAACATTAGGGTCGGCGGCCTGCGCGAGCACGCGCGCATTGAACTCCAGAATGCCCAACTCGCGATTGAGAAGCGTGCCGGGCGGCGTCGTCGACATGTCTATGACCTTATTTTGGCGATGTGGCGACTTTTTCATAGAATCGTGTCAGTTTAATGACACTTTGATTTTGTCATGATGCGGACATGGCTACGACATAATCTTACGAGTTTGGCTCACCAGAGCCTAGCTCGCGCTTGACAGACGCAATGACACAGACTCCCCGCTTGCTGGCCGCCGTCGACATGGGCTCCAACAGCTTCCGCCTGATGATTGGGCGGGTGGATGAAACCCCTACGGCTTCCGGCCCCGCCAGTCAGATCTTCCAGGTCGACGCGCTCCGTGAGCCAGTGCGCCTGGCCGCCGGCCTGACCCCTGACAAGTATCTGGACCAGCCGGCCCGCCGCCGTGGCATCGAGGCCTTGCGACGCTTCGGTGACCGCCTGCGTGACTTCTCTCCCGACCAGGTACGCGCCGTGGCGACAAATACGCTGCGTGTGGCCAAGAATGCCTCCGAATTCCTGATCGAGGCCGAGGCGGCGCTTGGGTTCCCGATCGAAGTCATTGCCGGTCGGGAAGAGGCGCGACTGATCTACCTGGGCGCCTCGCACGACGCGCCCGCCTGCCAGGGCAACCGACTCGTCGTCGATATCGGCGGCGGCTCCACCGAGTTCATCATCGGTAGCGGCTACCAGTCGAAGTTGATGGAAAGCCTCTACATCGGTTGCGTGTCTCACAGCCGCCAGTTCTTTCCAAGCGGCAACGTCGATGAGTACGCGATGAAGCAGGCCGAGCTTGCCGCGCGTCGCGAGATCCAGGTGCTGGTCCGCCAGTATCGGGCTGCAGGCTGGCAGCAGGCGGTGGGCTCGTCGGGCACGGCGAGGGCGTTGGCCGAGCTGATCGAGCTGAACGGCATGAATGACAGTGCTTCCGAGCATGGCATCACGCGTGAAGGTCTGGAGCGGCTGAAGCGCGCGCTGATCAAGGCCGAGAACGCCAACCGCGTGAAGCTCGCCGGCCTCAAGGCAGACCGTATTCCCGTGCTGCCGGGTGGTTTGTCGATCATGCTTGGCGTGTTCGCGGAACTCGATCTCGATCGCATGGACGTGACCGATGGCGCGTTGCGGCTCGGTGTGTTGTACGACCTGCTCGGCCGCAGTCATCACGAGGACATGCGCACGGTCACCGTGGATCAGTTCATGCGCCGCTACGGCGTTGATCGCGCGCAGGCCGGCCGGGTAGGGCTGGCTGCGCGCGACCTGCTTTCGCAGTTTCCTGATCCGCCCAACGAGCGTCGCTCCGATAACCTGGCACTGCTGGGCTGGGCCGCAAGCCTGCATGAGATCGGCATGACGATTTCGCACAGCGGCTATCACAAGCACTCGGCCTACATCGCGACGCATGCTGATATGCCCGGGTTCTCGAAGACCGATCAGGCGCGTCTTGCCACGCTGCTGCTAGGACACGCGAGCAAGCTCAGCAAGCTCTCGGGCAGCGGAAAGTTTCTCGACTGGCGCATGCTGTTCAGTCTTCGACTCGCTTTCGTGTTGTGCCGTCGGCGTGCCGATGTGAAGCTGCCCGAGATTCAGGTTGGCCAGCGCTCCGACGAACTCGACGAAGGGTTTGAAGTGCGGTTGCCGAAGTCGTGGATCGACATGAATCCGCTCGTCGAATACAGCCTGGCGCAGGAGGCCGATGAGTGGGAGCGCATCGGCAAGCGGTACAAGGTGGTCTACGTCTGAGGTAGGTCTTAGGCGTGTCTGAGCGAAGCTATCGCGGGTCTCAGATTGACGTGGCCTGCGATGCAAAACGGCGACTCCTGGGAGTCGCCGTTTTGTTTGCGAGGTCAGAGGATCTGCCGATCCGACCGGGATCAGTCGCGATTCAGGCCCAGGAAATGGCGTGCATAACGCGGATTCATGTCGCGTACGCGCAACAGCGTCAGGAAATCCGCCACGTTGAAATCGGGATCCCAGGCGGGCAGGCCGCAGATCTTCGCGCCCAGGCGCAGATAACCCTTGATCAGCGCCGGCGGTTCGACGTCCAGCGTCTGGTTCAGGTCTTCGACCGGCAGCGGTACCCGCGGGAAGGCGTGGTACTCGATCGGCGCCAGCGATTTTTCCGCGAACAGGCGATAGAGACTGGCAGCGTAGTGGCCGCCATCGCTCATCGGCACGCTGGCGCAGCCCAGCATGGTTTCGAGGTTGTAGCGTTGCAGGTACTCGCCGAGCCCACCCCACAGCGCCATGATGACGCTGCCCGAGCGATAGTCGCGATGCACGCAGGAGCGGCCCAGTTCAAGCATCTTGGGGCGCAGGTGCGAGAGGCGAACCAGATCGAACTCCGATTCGGCATACAGGCAGCCGATGCGCTTGGCCTGATGCGGGGGCAGCACGCGATAGGTGCCCACCACCTTCAGCGTCTCCTGATCACGAACGATCAGGTGGTCGCAATAGGCGTCGAACATGTCGACATCGGTTTCAGTGGCCGACGATTGCAGTCGCGCGCCCATTTCCTCGGCAAAGACCTTGTAGCGCAGGCGCTGGGCCTCGGCTACTTCGTCCTGGTGACGCGCCCACGCCACGCTGAAAGCAGGCGTTGCAACTTGTGTTTCGGCTTGGCGTTGTGTTGGCTGACGAGGAAGACGCCTCCGCGCCGACTGGCCGGTCAGGCCAGTGGGCAAGGAGTCGAAGAGCGGCTGGGTAGGCGTCGGAAGGTCTCGCATCAGGTGTGTCCTTTCGGTGACGAAACGGCTTTGAAACAATGTAGAGATGCCGGGTGACAGCGCCGTGAATTGATGGTGACGCTTCAGTGACGGCCACGCGCCTGCGTGCGCGGTACATTGATTGCTAAGGCTGCAACCTTAGATAGGGAGCCGTTTCGCGGCTATCGCCGATATCCGAAATGTGAACGTCCAGATGGAAGACGTGCCAGGCAACTGTTCAGTTGCGGGTGTCGGAATTGGAGGTGGTGCTAGAGAAGTTCGGGCGGGATCACCGCGCGCAACACGACCTGCGCTTCGCTTTCGCGGGTGCGGGCAGTCAGCCACCAGATGCCGCTCTTCTTGACGCTCCAGTTGATCTCCTGCCCGGCCAGCAGCAGGCTGGCAAGTTGGCCGATCCAGGGCTGGTGTCCCACGACGACGGTGTATTCGTGCCCCTGCGGCCAATCGATCGCCGCAAGCACGGCGCCGACATCCGCCCCTGGGGCGAGTTCATCGAGGATCTCGGCCTTGCCCGTCAGTGCTGCCGCCGTTTCCCGGGTACGCAGCGCCGGACTACAGACAACCCGATAGTCGGCCGGCAGGCGGGCGCGTAGCCACGCGGCCGATGATTCGGCCTGCTTGCGTCCGCGGCGGGTCAATGGTCGCTGAAGGTCGGCCGAGCGTGAGATGCTCAGTACGTCGGGCAGGTCTTCCGCCTCGGCGTGGCGCCACAGAATCAGGTTCATGTTCGGGGCAGGGGCTTCGTACGAGCCTTGAGTATGGTGAAACGGGCTGCCGCCATCAAGGCGGAGGTCGCCGCAAACAAAAACGGGCTATCCGGCGGGATTGCCCCCGGATAGCCCGTCAGTGTCCGTAGCGGCTGTGTCAGCCGCGTGACAGGATCGAACTCAGGATTTGTGGCGGAAATTGATACGGCCCTTGGTCAGGTCGTAGGGCGACATTTCCAGGGTCACGCGGTCGCCTGCCAGGATACGAATGCGGTGCTTCTGCATCTTGCCGGAGGCGTATGCCCAGATTTCCACGCCGTTTTCCAGCGTGACGCGATAACGGTTATCGGGCAGGGCTTCCGACACCACGCCGCCAAATTCAATGAGTTCTTCCTTAGCCAATCTGTTTTCCTTTGCGGCAGCACCCTAGGCTGCATGAGTTAAAGGGATCGAGGGGACCCTGAGGACGTTCACCCGCGGGCGTGCCACAACGGCGCGACCGTGTGCGTCACGGGGAAAGGCGGGCAATGTGTTTCCGGGTCTGACCGGTCCCAACTCCCCCGATATGGGGTGTGGGGGCCAAATGTTCCAGTGCGCCTGGCGGCGCCGACCCGGTTACAGGGCATGCTCAGATACCCCAAACTGACGCGGGATTATAGCACGATCGCAGGCGCAGCATCGGACGCGGAGGAGCGTACGTCGTCAGCGACCAGGGGCCGTGTTGCGGCGCGACATCGGCGCATCAAATGGCCGAAGCGCGACAAGCAGCTGATTGTGCAGTGCAAGTTCCATTCTGAGCCACTGCCGCTGCGCCTCCCGATGCGCAACGTGCTACGGTTTCCGGACCAGCCAGCGCGCCAGCACGACCGCGGCAGCGAAGCCGACCATGATGATGGCCTCCTCGTATTGCGGCAGTTGCCGGGCCAGCAGGCCGACGAGAGCAACGCAGATCAGTACGGAGACGATAGCCTTTACGTAACGCATGGTGCACTTTATAGGATTGGTTCCTGCGTATGGTACTGCGCGGGCAGGAGCAATGCAGCGGGGTCCGTACGGCGTTGCGCGTACTTGGGTGCGACATCAACGATGTAGGGGGCCGTACGACAGGCAAGAAAAAACGGCCTACGCCGTGAGGCGTAAGCCGTTCAATCTTCTGCCTAAACTTCTTGCAAATATGGTCGGAGCGATAGGATTCGAACCTACGACCCTCTGATCCCAAATCAGATGCGCTACCAGGCTGCGCTACGCTCCGAAGCCAGCGATTCTATCGCGGTGTTGGTCGCCAGGTCAATTGTGCCGTGAAAGATATTCTAATCGGCGCGTCGTCGGTTGCCCGATGTGCCGGTTGATTCTCTGGCCACGCACCCTGCTTCAGGCGGGTTCGGTTTTGGCTTGACTTGGTGCGGCGCGCTGACATAATCCGCACACCGTAACGGTCCGACCTGGCGCTTCGCGCCTGGCATTGCAGTATTCACACGGACCTGGTCCCGACTATCACAACTATGGCGAGACAGCCCCGCGAGCGATGCGATTGGGCTGGGGCACGCCTGAGCCATGCCCGGCCCGGCACGCTGTGCCACGGCGCCCGGGCAGCCGGACCTGCGGAAAACAAAATATGACGGCTTGTCGCGGGCCGGAATCAGAAGGTGCGCCATTGCCGTGCGGAGCATGGCGACCCCTTTGGAACGGGAATTGAGATGTTTCAGTCGCAGGTGGTAGTGCTGATCGCAGGCTTGATAGCGCTGCAGATGGCGATCGTCTGTGCCGTGCTGCGGCGCTCTGCGGGTATGGAGCGTAGCGGGCTCACATCGTGGGCGCTCGGCGATCTGTTGGTGACCCTGGCCGTGGTCCTTCAGGCCGCGCACGCATACCGGCCAGACTGGCCGCTGGTGGCGCTCCCCGAGTTCGCCCTTACCGCGGGACTGTCGGTGATGGTCTACGGCACACGGCATTTCGCGGGCAAGCGTGGTCGCGGCGTGGTGCTTGGTTTGCTGAACCTCCCTGGGCTGGCTGCGCTGACGTTTTATGCGGCCGGTGGGCTTGTCGAAATGGGCCTGGGGCATGTGCCGGCCGGTACACTCGCCTGGCTCGAGCTTGCCGCGGCGTCGATCCAGACCCTGCTGCTACTGGAAATTGCCCGGATCACGGTTGCCCTGGTGCCGCACAAGCGCGGCACGGGTCGGCTGGCAGCACTCTCGTTATCCGTCCTGTCCCTTGGTTGCGCGGTACTGGCTGGTGCGGAGGCATGGCCGATGTTCGTCGCGCTCATGGACGGCCATACGCAGCCGATGGTTGATCGTCACGAAAGCATGACCGTCTGGTTCGTGTTCGGCGTGATGGGGCTGGCCGTCAGCTTCGCGCTGATGGCCCATGACCGCTTGCGCCAGATCATCGAACGTCGCGCGCGGCACGACGATCTAACCGATGTGCTATCTCGTGGCGCATTCTGGGAAGAACTCGAACTTGCCTGCAAGCAGGCGGAGCGCTCGCGCAAGCCACTTACCGTGGCGTTCATGGACCTGGACCACTTCAAGGCCATCAACGATCTCTATGGACACCTGGCTGGAGACAGCGTGCTGCGCCATTTCGCGGGACTGCTGCGCAAGGTGGCGGCGCCCGGCTCAGTGATTGGCCGTCTCGGCGGCGAGGAGTTCGCGATCGTGATGCCTGCCACCGGACTGGAGACGGGCCGCGCCATCAGCGTCCGGCTCAGCGCGCTGGTGCGGGCGACACCATGTCCATCCGAGCCAGACCCGATCGCCTACACGGTCAGCATCGGGATGGCGGAATGGCAGTTGGGCGAAAACGCCGACGCGGTCATGCGTCGTTCGGATCGCGCGCTCTATGACGCCAAGCAGATGGGGCGGAACTGCGTTTCCTCGCACGATGCGGAGGAGTTCACGGGAATGCCGCGTCGCCCGCGCGTGCGCGAACGCGAGCCTTCGTAAAGCAGACGAAGTGTCCTGTGCGCGGCATTCGTGCTGCGGTAGAATGCACGCCTTGCCGCAATGGCAAGGCCGCGCCGCCCTTAGCTCAGTTGGATAGAGCACTCGCCTTCTAAGCGAGCGGTCAGAGGTTCGAATCCTCTAGGGCGGGCCAATCTTTGCAAGAGGTTGTGGGTGTTTTGCATAGAGTGCCTGCACCTGTCAGGCACCTGGCCGGACAACACGCGGACAACGGAGCCGCAATTGTCGCCGAGCGGATCGATCCGGGGCTCTAGTGCATTGCTACAGCGTTCCCCTCGCAAGCGCATTCTCTCAATGCGCGCGCCATACGGTTCACGCTCGGCAATGTCGGCGCTGGTTGCTCCTGAGGGTCATTGATCCTGCTCCGGCGCATTGTCCCGCTGAATTTCTTCCGCCCTTGCCAGCAAGTTCGAGGGCGTCGTTCGAAGAGCCAACGCGAGGCGTCCGATCATTTTCAGGGACGGCGAGGTGTGCCCGCTTTCCATCCGGCTGATGGCCGTCGCTTGCGTGCCTAGAAGTTCCGCAAGCTGTTCTTGCGTCATTCCCGCACTCCGGCGCTTGGTACCCAGCGAGATGCCAAACGCCCTTTCGAGTTTCATATCCAGCACGCCAATCCCAAAGCCTATATTTTTTTAGAGCGGCGATCTCCGGTCCATATCGTTTAGAGTTCAAAAAATAACATATATGTTATATAATGGACTTAGTGGGGCTAGATGTGTCTTTGTATGTACTTAAGTCCGGCAACGTATGAGGGGGCGGTATGGAGCGCTTTTCGCCCGAGCAAACGTTGGGGCGCCGCATCAGGTGCTTAAGGCTCATTGCAAACCTGTCGCAGTGCGAGCTGGCAACGCGGGCAGGGGTGAGCCCGCGCGCGCTGCGAAGCCTCGAACACGGAGCGGGCTCGACTGTCGCGACGCTTTTGCGCCTTCTGCATGCATTGGGGCGCGAGGATGAATTTGTTGTCCTGGCGCCGGAGGGGGAGCCGCTGGCCGTCGCTGACTACTGCCAGTTGGCGACACGAAAGCATGCGAGTTCCTGTAAGCCGGTGTTATCCCCACCAGGGAGGGAAGATCAGTCGTAATCGGCTTCTTCGAGGTCAGAGGCAGCGGCACGGTGAGCCTCACGGCATGACAGGTCCGATTGCGCTGTCAGAGCGACGCGGTGAAACGAAAAATCTCCGCCTTCAAGTGGGGTTAAGGTACTCGCAAATGTTGTTGATAGACGAATCCAGCCGACTGGAGCCGACGCTGGCGCACGAGAGCTTTGCGCCGTTAAAGGCGTTCGATATTGTTGCCGGCGCAACGCAAATTGATCCACTTTTTCTTGTGCGGCTTCATCCCGATCTCACGCGGCACACGTTGCAAACAGTCTTTGTTTCCAGTGGTTTTCATGCGCTGATTCGAGTATGGGACGCGCTGCCTAAAGAGCAGCGAGCCGGGATACTGGTCGAATTGCTGCGCGGACAGCGGTCCGATCGGATACGAGAGATCAAGGCGTACTGTGATCCCAAGTATTCCGAACCTCAGTTTGTTCTGGTGAACGCGGATGACGAGGAGTTCTCCTACCGTGGCGAGCTCTCTGAGGAGGTCCAGTTAATCAGTGTGGCAGTGTTCGGCTAATGCGATGCAGGACCAGCATCGCGTGAACGGGGCCGGGTTCAGCAGGGAATCACCATAGTGGAATTGCCTAGCAAGTTCGGACTCGATGCTGCCAGCATTTTGGAGAATCTAGTCCCGATGGAGTGCTTATACGTGGGGCTAGCGGAGTTACTTGATGGCGGCCGTCAACTGTCTGGACAGTCGGTCGCGACGTCTTTGTCGGCGTTTTACCTTACATAGGAGACGTAGGCATGTTTTGGGGTACTGGGTCCTTGACCAGCAAGCCAAGGTTTGATCTAGGCGGTTGGAGCATCGTGGAGACGGATCGTGGCGAGAAACACCTGGTAGGCATCGACCTCGAAAATGGTACCGGGCAGGTTAGCAGCACCGTTGTTCGCTTTGACACCCGGACAATGCGGTGTGAGACGGCGAGCGGACGCATTTATGTTCTGCATGAGACGACTGGTGTTTCCACACGCGAGGCTTGGTATGTGTGGGACGGTTGGTGTCGACTCAACGGCGTCAAGAGCTGGACGGATGTCACTAGCCGCTATCGTCAGGACATGCCTTCGGCATGACGGCTCGCGCCGACGTCGCGAAGGATAGAGGCTGCGCCGGATATTCGTTCGCGATGCATCTGAAGGGTTGAGTGAAGAGGCATGAATGGAAATGGCCGAGATGAACCGTCGTCAACAGGCATAGTGGGATTTTTTGACTGACGTTGATGGGCGCGAAGATTGAACCCAGTGCCGCGCGCACGCGCGAGAACGACGTTGCCGGCAAGTCCGTGCGTTCGGCTTTCCTGCAGGGCAAAGAGAACCTGCGGCCGGAGATCGAGCGCGCGCGTGAGGGATTATGGATTTCTTGCCGATGGTCCGGCGCCAGAGTTCCAAGGCTCATTCGCCCGCCGACCAGGCTGCCGCTGAGTTGCTATGAAAACCGTCGGCTACCGGCCGCATGGAAGCGGATTGCCGACGATCTAGACGGGCGTGTCGACGGTCCGCTCGTGGCCGGCAAGCGCCCGCTCGCCGGCCGTGATCTCATCAAACTTCAGTTTGCGCCGCCATTTCGAGGGCATCGTCGACCTCGATGCCCAGGTATCTTACCGTGCTCTCGATCTTCGAGCGTCCGAGGAGCAACTGCACGGCGCGCAGATTCTTCGTCCGCCGGTAGATCAACGAAGCCTTCGTTCGCCGCATGGTGTGTGTTCCGTAGACCGAATCATCGAGCCCGATCGAAGCGACCCATCGGTGAACGAGTCGGGCGTACTGTCGCGTCGAAAGATGAGGGGAGGCGTGAAGCCGGCTCGGGAGCAGTTGGTCTGAGGGACGCAGGCCGTGTAATCGAATCCAGGCATCAACGCTCTCGCGTGTCTGCACGGTGATCTCGAACTGCACCGGTCGATGGGTCTTTTGCTGTGTCACTGTTGCGCGCGCGGCCACGTGACCGCCGTGGAATATGTCTTGGACTAGCAGTCGAGTCAGATCGCAAGCTCGGAGCTTGCTGTCGATTGCCAGGTTGAACAGCGCCAACTCGCGCACGTTCGCGGACATCTGCAGCGCAGTTCGAATCGCCCAAATTTCCTTGGGCTTCAATGGCGGCTTCTGACCCGTGATCTTTCCCTTGTTCCAAGGTGCGCGAGGTGCGGCAGGAGAGTTTTGGGTGCCCATGGCGATCTCCTTTCAGGTGAAGGGAGATCCGGTTTGCGCTTTTGGCAACGGTCGCTGTCCGTTAAGGCTTGTTCGCCGCCTGCCTGCAACGCGCGGTGGCACACTCACATTCCTGCGGAAAACGGCAGGCATCGAACAACCCTTAACGACATCGGCCTACCGAGTGCCCGCCGTCATGGCCAGCAGTCTCTGACCGACCCTAAGCTGTCAATGACGGCATTGTCGATCGACCATGTTGGTGCGCTATGATGCTGCGGCATAGGCCAATGAACACCAGCACCAAGAACAATGGACGAGAACAAGCTGAGCGAGATCGCAATTCGGGTGTCTCGTTATTTTCGGGATTTCCTCCAAAGTGACTTCAAACGGGCACAGGCACCGCGCCGGCGCATTGTCCTGACGTCTGACACGGGCTTTCGGGCCGGGATGCGCACCGCGCCGTATCCTGCGCTCGACCAGGAGTTGTGGGCACTGCTGAGCAAGCCAACTGGGGAAGATCTGACTCTGCCGATGACGCCGAGGCGCTATACCCGCCCGGTCAGCGCCTCTCTGCGCAAAGTCATTCAAGAGCAGATTCACGCCATCCCCGAAACAAGCCTTGTCTCGGTCCGCAATGCCGTCATCGAGATTGCGCGGAGTACCTACACCTCCGCCGTCGAGAATCCAGAGCAGTGGATCGATTCCGTCCAGGAGGAGTTGGCGAAGGAAGTCGGGGCGCAGGTGATCCGGCCGTTGGTGGCGCACCTTGATGGCCCCCTGCGTCAACAAGCCTACTCGGTAATGGACTCGCTGCTTGCGGCAGAGTCCGACCTGATTGCCCGCGTTTGCGGTGATCTGGTTCGCGTCTTGCCGGAGGTGTTGGCGAAGCTTCTGGCCACAGGTGAGGATGCCTCGCTCGTCGATGCCGCAACGAACTTCCTCAACATGGAGGGAATGCGTGCCGGCCTGCTGGCGTTCTTTGAGAACTTCGTCGCGGCTGATGCATATCTGGAGTTCAGGGATATCGAGACGTACGTTTCCACTGGCGACTCGATGCAGCTCTATCTCTATCTCGGTGCGCTGAAGTATCGCAATGCTCAGTACCCGCTCTTCTTCGTCCCCGTCCATGTCACGCGCAGCGAGGACGGCACTGGCTACTCCCTGAAGATCGTCAACCACCTCTACGCGAACCGCTCGGCAATCGACTTCGTCCTCCAAGAACTGGGGGCAGGATTGAAGCGGGAGTGGGTCAGCCCGATCACTGAACGCATCACCTACATCACACCGCAGCAGTGCATCTTTGAGGTCGTGCGGACGCTCTTCCGCAAGGTCGCGAATGCGATGGATCTCGGTGGTCAGATCGACCTTTCCTCGGCCGCGTCAGAAGTGGCGACGGCGAGCGTGTCTCTGTCGAGCGCTCTCTACCTCGCGGCCTATGAGCGTTCAGATGAGGCGCTCATCAACGACTACGAGGAGATCATCGATCAGTTCAACCGCGGCGGCTCGAACGTTGCGGATCTGTTCAAGGGACTGGTCGAAGGTGTACTGATGGGCAACGCGGGGTCGATTCGCGCCGAGGTCGAGGACGAATGGGAGAAGCTGCCGCTGGTGGAGCGGATGGTGTTCGACTCACCAATCCCGCTAAACGAGGAGCAGCGGAAGGTGCTGCTCGCGGTCAGGAATCCCAATGGCAAGATTGTCGTCGTGGAGGGGCCGCCGGGCACCGGGAAGTCGCACACGATTACCGCGATCGCGGCAGACTGCGCCTTCAACAACAAATCATGCCTGGTTCTGTCCGACAAGACCGAGGCGTTGGACGTCGTCGTATCGAAGCTTTCCGAGGCGATGTCTCGGGTCAGGCACGATCGCGACTTCCCCAACCCCATCCTCCGCCTGGGTCAGCAGAACGCCAACTTCCGTAAGCTGACGTCTAACGCGACCGTCACGCAAATTGGCGCCTACGCGAAGGCGACGCGGGCCAATCGGGAGGCACTGGATGCCGAACGCGAGATGCGCACCAGGGGCCTTAAGCAGTCGATCGACAAGACTGTCGAGGTCCTGGGCGACGTACGAATCGCCGCCCTTCAACAAATGCATCAGCACGAGTTTGAGTTGGCGGAACGTGCGCCGAACATCCTTAAGGAGATCCGCAAGGTTACCGACTCAAGCTTGCTACCAGAGTTGGTTGCGGTCGTCGAACAGAGTGAGGAACTTCAAAAGTACTTTGCGCAGCTTGCCGGTGACGGCGCTGGCGACGCGACGGCCCTGCGAGAGCGGGTGCGCCTGGACGCATGCATGAGCACGACCGCGCCGAGCGTTGGGGCGACAAGTTGGAACCTCTTTGACAAGCTCACGCCAGAACAGGTGCGAGCGATTCAGGATCTTCTCGTCAAATACAAGCATCTGCGGATGCCACTGTTCGGCTATCTCTTCCGAGGAGCCAAGGTAAGGGAGTTGGAGGAGAGGCTCAACCAACTTCCAACGAGCAGGCCGCTCTTCCTTAAGCAAGACGCCTTCGCACTCTATGACCTTGTGAAGGGCGCCAACTTGCTACAACGGGCACTCGAAGCAGAGAAGCTCGACGCCCACTTCGCGCTAGCGTATCAACGTCTGGCGCACGGGGAGGCGTCATCCCCGGCAGCAGTTCTCGCGCTCAAGGCTCTCGGCGCTGTGCAGAAGGCGAATCCGGCAATCTTCGACGCACTAATGGCGCAGCCGAAAGTGGACGCCAACCTGTGGGTGTTGGTCATCGTATTCCTGCGCGAATGGCTTGAGAACCACGCCGCCTTCGCGAAAGCCCCGGCGTTCGACTATGTAGGAACCAAGGATTCGCTTGAGCGCCTCAATACGTCGATCATGAACTCCCACGTGGATGGACGCTTGATCAAGTTCATGGACGAGCATCGTGCAGATGCGCGTGCGCTGGCGGGCGTGATTGCAAGCGGGCAGAAATTTCCGGAAGAGAAGTTCGCTAGCGTTCGGAACTCCTTCCCGGTGATTGTCGCTAGCATCCGTGAATTCGGTGAGTTCATGCCGCTGGCGCCGGACCTGTTTGATGTGGTGGTGATCGACGAGGCGTCGCAGGTGAGCGTGGCGCAAGCTTTGCCGGCGCTGCTGCGCGCGAAGAAGGTTGTCGTGCTGGGCGACAGCAAGCAGTTCTCAAACGTCAAGTCATCGAACGCCAGCATCGCGACGAATGACAAGTATCGCGCGGACTTGGTCAATCACTTCCGCTCGGAGGTCAGCGATAAGGCCGATGCCCTTGAGCGCCTTTCGATGTTCGACGTGAAGCGCTCGATTCTCGAGTTCTGCAATCTCGGGGCGTCTTACTCCGTCATGCTGCGCAAGCATTTCCGTTCCTATAAGGAACTGATTGGCTTTTCCTCCAGCACGTTCTATGCACACCAGCTACAAGCGATCAAGATCCGTGGCGTTCCGGTCGATGAGGTGATCCAGTTCGACGAAGTGGACACGGAGGGTTTCCGGTGCACGCGCGGCGCCAATGAGGCCGAAGCGAACTTCATTCTTGAGCAGCTTCTGGAACTGATTGAGGAAGAGGATCCGCCGACGGTTGGCGTCATTACGCCGTTCCGGGAGCAACAAACCTACCTGTCGAAGCTGCTTTTCGGCCACGCCCGCGGCCGTGAGTTCGAGGACAGGCTTCGCTTGAAGGTAATGACCTTCGACTCGTGTCAGGGCGAGGAGCGCAACATCATCATGTATTCGATGGTGGCGACGCCTGGCAACGATGCTCTCAACTTCATCTTCCCGGTGGCACTAGTGAATGCGCAGGAGTCGGTAGAAGACAAGCTCAAGGTCCAACGCCTGAACGTTGGATTCAGCCGGGCCCAGGAGATGGTATGGATTGTCCACTCGATGCCTCTTGCGGAGTACAAGGGAGCGATAGGGCGGGCATTGAACTACTACGCCAACACGCTTGAACGGGACTCAGCATCTGCCGATCAAACGGATGCGTCGAGTCCAATGGAGGCGAAGGTTCTCGATTGGCTCCAACAGACCCCCTTCGTGCAAGAACACCAGGACGAGATCGAAATCATTCCTCAGTTCCCGGTGGGCGACTATCTCCGCCAGCTTGATCCGACGTATGAGCACCCAGCCTGGCGCGTGGACTTCTTGGTGATCTACCGCACCGAGAAGGGACCTATGCATATCGTCATCGAGTATGACGGGTTCGAGTTCCACTTCCAGAAAGGGCGGCAGATTCACGTCGGAAACCACCAACGCTACCTTAATGGTGCGGACGTTGAGCGGCAATTGACCTTGGAGAGCTACGGTTATCGCTTCCTCCGGATCAACCGATTCAATCTGGGTGTCGACCCGATCCTCACGCTTTCCGATCGACTGGTGGACTTGGTCGAAATGGCCTCGGGAGAGAGGGTCTCCGAAAGCGTCGCGGACTTGCAAAACCAGGCGGCTGGACTGGCCAGCAAAGAAATGAGGGCGTGCTCGCGCTGCGAGGAGATACTGTCTATGGCGGACTTCTATGATCCCGCGCTCAGGTCGGGGCAGGGCGGCTATGGGCGCGTGTGCATGCTGTGCAAGGCGACCGATTCCAAGCCGCGCACCACGGGACCCAGAAAGCGCCGTTGGAAAAGCACCAAGCCGATGGGTTATCGGCGTTGAGCTTGACGCAGTGCAGGAGTGAGCTAGAAGGGTTGGCCAATTGCCGGAGGTGCCCCAAGACCTGCATTTAGGTGGGAAAGTTCGGTTCCGCACAGCCCTTTCGGTCTTGAATTCGATCACCTTGTGGCTGCGCGGCTGCTAGGCAGTTCATAGTAGATATGACTGACTGGATGCAATTCGCGGTAGTCTTCTCGCTGCTGACGGTTGGGTTCGCAGCCGTCTTCATTGTGTTTTCGGGAACTCGCTTACGGATACTTCCTTCGGAAAACGGACCGTTCCGGCTGTAACACTTTCAATCGCTACTAAGTGCTGCCTCTCGAGCCTAAATCTGATGCGTGTATCGCTGATCGGAACTGTCCACACCAAAAGTGGACGCGCCAACGTGGCAGAGTTGCGGACAATCCTTGAACGTCTTCAGCCGGACGTCATCTTTGCTGAAATTCCCTCTGCCGATCTTGCTGACTATCTCGACGGCTCTCACGGCAATATCGAGTCTGCTGCCGTTGCCCTCTATCGCAAGCGCCGTCCAGTCAACGTTGTACCTGTGGACTTGAACAAGCCAAGCGACGAGTTCTTCAGAGAATCTGAGGAGATGTTCAAAAAGGTCGAAAGGACGAGCCCTGAATATCGCCGTCTGATGGACCAGAACTGCGTCGACACGCGAGATCACGGTTTTCTCTACCTCAACAGCGATCGATGCGCCCAAGCATGGGCAGCCATCTACGACGAGGTGCGTGCAACCATCGAATGGATCGGCGACGACAGATTGCGACAGATCTACGCTCTATGGAGCGAGACAAATGACCGTCGCGAGACGGGAATGCTAGAGAAGATCAATAGTTATGAGCTTGCCCCCGCAAAACGAATCCCTTGCTGAGGTTAAACTGAAGCAAGGAGAGATGTGATGACAAGCAAGACAAAGCGGGCGCAGTACACGCTGGAATTCAAGCTGGAAG